>PVMK01143043.1_pt1 | contig 68416 bp, 63 predicted proteins | sample 1853481 | NCBI WGS metagenome assembly PVMK01 (sample SAMN08533507, study PRJNA380276) | Marine sediment metagenome, whole genome shotgun sequencing project.
CGGAGAAATTGCTCGGTGTTGTTAGAAAATTTGTGAAATGACAAGACATTTACCAGTCAGGAAGGGAGTTAAATGATTAATTTTGAATTACAGGAAGAAGACAGCAATAGCACTTTAATAGTAAACGGCCAACTGACAATAGCCTGTGCAACTGAGTTTAAGGATGCCCTTATCAAGTTATATGAAAGTTCAAAAAGTCTGTTTCTGGACCTGGCGAATGTTAGCAGCATTGATACTTCCTGCCTGCAGCTTCTTTGTGCTGTCCATAAGTCAAGTATGAACTCAGACAAAACTATAGAGATTAAAGATGAATTTCCAGAATCTTTCAAACAGTCTGTGACAGATGCAGGATATATTCGCAAAGGCAATTGCAATGCGAATTATTCCAGCAGCTGTTTCTGGGTAAACGATAAAAAAAGCCACCTCTAATATGAGTAAATGTATAAACAACCATACTTTCATATATATTTAGAAGCCTATGAGGAGTGAAATTTAAGGAGACCATATGTCAAGCGCTGATCAGCATAAAGAAACCTATAGAGAGGAAGCCTATGAGCTGCTTGAACTACTTGAGTCATCCCTGATGGAGCTGGAAGACCGCAAGGACGACAGCGAACTTATAGACAGTATTTTCCGGGCGCTACATACAATTAAAGGCTCAGGCTCAATGTTCGGCTTTGATGACATTGCAGCCTTTACACATGAAGTTGAAACAGTTTTTGATATGGTCAGAAACAACGAGATAAAAGTAACAAAGGAACTGATCGACCTCACACTGTCTTCACAGGACCATATACTTATAATGCTTAACGGAGAGGATGATCAAAACTCTTCTAAATCAAGAGGTGATGAAATAATTACCTCCCTGAAAAAATTACTTCCACAGGAAGATACAACAGAAGAAAAAGTTACACCTTCAGCCAGTGAAGATGAAGGACCTGCTGAAAACGGTAGAGAAACTATTTACCGGATTAACTTTCATCCTCATCCTGAAATTTTCAGCACAGGTTTAAACCCGGTTTTACTCCTGGATGAACTTCGTGAACTCGGACATTGCAATATTCTTGCCCACACAGATAGTATTCCAAAACTGCAGAACATAGATCCTGAGTCCTGCTATACATACTGGGACGCAGTTCTTACCACAGACAAGGGCATAAATGCGATAAAGGATGTCTTCATATTTGTTGAAGATGACTGTGATCTGGAAATCGATGTTATCGGAAACCCCGATGAATTTAAAGAGGGCTTTGAAAGTAAAAAAATCGGGGAAATATTCATCGAGCGCGGATACATAACACGTGAAGCTTTTGATGATGTACTTAATCAGAAGACACGCATAGGAGAAAGACTTGTCGAAGCAGGACTGGTCGGAACACAGGAAGTTGAAAGCGCTCTAATCGAACAGCAGCATATAAAGACTATTCAAAGTAAGCACGAGAAAAAAGAACCAGCTTCAAGTATACGGGTCTCTTCTGAAAAACTTGACTGTCTTGTAAACCTGGTTGGGGAACTGGTAACGGTACAGGCCCGTCTTACCCAGACAGCTGCAACCAGTAGCGATCCACAGCTTAACCTGATAGCAGAAGAGGTGGAAAGGCTGACCGAAGAACTCCGTGATAATACTATGAGTGTGCGCATGGTGCCCATAGGTTCAATGTTCAGTAAATTCAAACGACTGATCAGAGACCTGTCAGGCGAAATCGGGAAAGAAATTGAAATGACTACAGACGGGGCTGAAACAGAACTTGACAAGACTGTTATAGAAAAGCTCAATGACCCTCTTGTGCATTTAATCAGAAACAGTGTTGACCATGGCATCGAATCCCCTGAAGACAGGGAATTAATTGGCAAACCTAAAAAAGGCACTGTACATCTTTCAGCCCGACATTCAGGGGCAAACGTCCTGATAGAAATAACCGATAATGGGGCTGGGCTGGATGTTGACGCTATAAGGGCCAAGGCAATAGAGAGAGGGATAATAGATCCTGAAGCCGAGATGTCAGAGAATGAGATATTTTCCCTCATATTAGCAGCCGGATTTTCCACTGCCAAAAAGGTCACCAGTGTATCGGGCCGTGGAGTTGGCATGGATGTCGTGAAGCGAAATATCGAAGCCCTGCGCGGTTCCATCGACATCAAAAGTCAGAAAGGCAGTGGCTCAACAATTACACTGAAGCTGCCGCTTACTCTGGCCATTATTGACGGTCTGCTGGTGAAGATAGGGACAGAACAGTTTGTCATCCCCCTTTCACTGGTAGAAGAGTGCATTGAACTAACAGATGATGATATTAAAAAGAACCATGGACGGGAGATAGCAAACGTACGCGGCAAAATAGTGCCCTACATTAATATACGCAATGAGTTTCACATAAACGGCAATAAACCTGCGATTGAACAGATTGTAATAACCGGAATAAATGGTCAAAGAGTGGGTTTTGTAGTAGATGACGTAATCGGAGAACACCAGACAGTAATTAAATCTTTGGGAATATTTTACAAGGATGTAGAGGGTGTGTCTGGAGCAACTATTCTGGGAGACGGTACGGTTGCTCTTATTCTTGACATTCCCAAACTACTGCAGAAAGTTGATAAAAGGGAAACAGTATTGAATATCTAATGAATCCAGAATATATTTTAAGCACGCAGTTAGCTGAATACTAATATGAGTAGATATTTTATAAAAAGGAGGACTATTAGTTTATTAGTAAAGATTCAGGGAGAATCTTTAATTATTTTAAGTTAAATGTTTAAACCCAGGGAGGGTAACATGTTGAGAAAGCTTTTAATTTTTGTGATTCCACTGATGTTAATCATTGCCCCGTCTTCTATATCGTATTCCTCTGATGCAGAAATAGTATTGAAAACTTTATTGAACAAAGGAGTAATAAGCAAGTCAGAATTCAGAAAAATCAAGAGGAATTTGCAAAACACAAACAGGCTGGAACAGAGAGTATCAGATATTGAAGTAAAAACTGATAACACCGGTACTGAAACACTTAATAAAAAAATTGCAGATATTGAAGCAAAAACTAAAAACCTAGGGACCGAAGAACTTGAGCAGAGAGTGGCAGCAGTTGAAGAAAAAACTGAAAACACCGGCATTGAAACATTTAATAAAAGGATTGCAGATATTGAAGCAAAAACTAAAAACCTAGGGACCGAAGAACTTGAGCAGAGAATGGCAGCAGTTGAGGAAAAAACAAGAGAAATAGGAATTTCGGAAAATCTCAAACAAAGAATTGCTGAAATTGAGAAGCAGACCGGTTACCTTGCAGAATCTGCCGATAATCAGAAGCAACGGATGGCTCAGGTAAACAGCCGCGTAACTTACACTACTAAAGAAAAAGAAGAACCCGAAGAACCTGCGCCTTCCTGGGCTGACCGTATAACCTTCACAGGAGCCATTGAAGGTGACATAACTTACGTCGACAAAAGCGATTTCAGAGATAAAGACTCAGATTCTTCATCAAACCTGTTCATCAGTGCGGTTGAGATGGGACTTGAGGCCCGGATTACCGATTCCTTGACAGGATCTGCTCTATTTCTGGCCGAAGACATCGGTACTGCTGATGAAACCGGAGTAGCAATTGATGAAGCATTGCTGACATTCGAAAGTGAGCAAAGACCGGTCTACGCCGTATTTGGAAAGAGTGCCAAACCATTCGGAGTATATGAAAACCACCTGATATCAGATCCGATGACACAGGAAGGATATGAAACCGCTGCTCCCGGTCTGACAGTTGGTATGACAGGACCGATGGATCTTGATGTTTCCATAACTTTCTGCAAAGGCGATGGAATGATGACCCATCTGTTTGAGTCAGGACTTTTTGAAACTGATGATACAGCAGCAGAGTTCATCACCCGTTCTCCAACGACAGATGATGACATATCATCTTACATACTGAGTGGTTCAGTCACCCCCATACCTGACCAGTTGAGTTTCTTTGCCTCTTTTCTTTCAGAGAAAGGTCTGACCGAAAGGAATAACACCGTTGCGCTGGGCATCGACTATAACAGCGATATAGTTGATGGTCTTGTGGTCGATCTTGAGTACATAATGGCTACTAAGAGAGACCCCTACACAAGCAATCTCGGTGTCACAGGTGAGTTTAAGGAAAAAGTTCTGTCCGCATCGGTCGCATTTGTCTTAGGTGGTTATGACAGAGGAGATCCCGGAATAACTTACGAAGAACGAAGAGCGCACCTCTTTGCTGAACCGGTTGAGGTCGCATTCAGGTTTGAATACTTTGACGATGACGGACTGGAAGATAAAACACAGACATGGTCAGTTAAAAATCGGTACAGTGCAGGAGCCAGATACAGCTTTTATGAAGACGAGGAACTGGGAGTTGCAGCATTTGCCGCCCTTGAGTACAGGAGAACTAATTACAGAATATCATCAGCTTTAACAGGAACAGCAGAAGACAGCAGTAACGAAGTGATGAGTAAACTGGGGGTGAGTTTTTAATTCAATCTCATAATTTAAGGCATTGCCTTATCATTACTAATTTTATTAAGGGAGGAATAAATGGGAAAGCCGGAAGACATAGTCTCTGGATATGATTAGAAGTTTAAATCCAGGTAACAGGAAGTTTACTTATCAACAATCAGTAAGTTTAATTAATTAATGGAGGTAATTATGAATTGGAAGAACATTAAAGTACGCAACAAAATCATGTTTTGTTTTGCAATACCTCTTGTCTTGATGTGTGCCATCGGAGCATGGACATATCAGTCAAGCGGGGCCGTGTTTTCAAATGTTGAACAGATGAAAAATGAGAGTGTAGTCTTTGCAGGTGTTGCTGAGCAAATGAGCAGGGATGCTATCCAGGTGCAGCAGTGGCTGACAGACATATCTGCCACACGTGGTCTTGACGGTCTTAATGACGGTTTCGATGAAGCAGAGAACAGTTATCAATCTTTTCTTGCCGGATTGGATAAATTTGAAACAATGTTTAAAGAGGAGAATGATACAGAAGCTCTGAAGCAGACCGGGGAATTGGAAGAACGGTTTGATTCTTACTATGAAATGGGCAAAAAAATGGCACAGGGCTACATTGATGGAGGTCCTGAAGTCGGTAACAAGATGATGGCTGATTTTGATGAGGCTGCAGAGTCACTAGCCAGTGAACTCGAACCTTTTGTCGAGGAGCAGATTGCTGAAATGAATGAAATGGCAGAAAATGTTATACAGCTGGTGAATAGCCTTAAGAAAGGCGTACTGGCAGTATGCCTGATATCGATAATAATTGGTCTTCTGATTGGATTATTCTTGACCAGGTCTATCAAAAATCCGCTCGATAAGGCAATGGATTTTGCCAGGACCATGTCTCAAGGGGATCTTACCAAAACGGTTGACCTGAATCAAAAAGACGAGTTCGGACAGCTTGCCGAAGCCCTGAATACAATGGCTGTCAAACTTAAGAACGTTGTCATAGACGTGAAATCTGCTACTGATAATGTATCATCAGGCAGCCAGCAGATGAGCGCCACATCAGAGCAGATGTCACAGGGTGCAACAGAACAGGCAGCTTCTGCTGAAGAGGCATCTTCCTCAATGGAAGAAATGGCCTCAAATATCAGGCAGAACGCGGACAATTCACAGCAGACAGAAAAAATCTCAGGTAAGGCAGCTATTGATGCAGCCGAAGGCGGAGAGGCAGTCACACAGGCAGTAACAGCAATGAAAGAAATTGCCGGCAAGATATCAATCATCGAAGAGATATCTAGACAGACAAACCTTCTAGCATTAAATGCGGCCATTGAGGCAGCACGTGCAGGAGAGCATGGTAAAGGATTTGCAGTTGTAGCAGCTGAAGTGAGAAAGCTTGCCGAAAGAAGCCAGACGGCTGCAGCAGAGATCAGTGGACTTTCCTCATCCAGTGTAGAGGTAGCAGAAAAGGCCGGAGAAGTGCTGACAAGGCTTGTGCCGGATATTCAGAAGACAGCAGAATTGGTACAGGAGATAAGCGCTGCAAGCAATGAGCAAAACACAGGGGCCAGCCAGATAAACAAGGCAATCCAGCAGCTGGACCAGGTAATTCAGCAGAATGCAGGAGCATCAGAGGAGATGTCCTCAACAGCAGAAGAACTGGCAAGCCAGGCAGGACAGCTTCAGGAAACCATCGGGTTCTTTAAGATCGGCGACAGGGGCCACACAGAAACGCACAGCAGCAGTTGTACAGAAGCCAAAGCAGAAAGTTCAGATAGTCCAGGAGACAACAGTATCTCATGCGGCAGCAGAGGAGACAACTCCTGCAGGCGTGTCCCTTGAAATGGATGACAGCCAGAGCGGTCTGGATAATGAGTTTGAAAAATATTAAAAGGAATGGAGGATAGAAAAATGAGTGTAACTGAAACAACAGAAGCAACTCAGCACCTGACCTTCACCCTTGATGAAGAGGTCTTTGCCGTGGACATTTCAAAGGTCCGGGAAGTGCTTGAGTTCACAACAGTAACAAAGGTGCCACAGACGCCGGAGTTCATGCGTGGAGTGATTAACCTCAGGGGCGGTGTGGTGCCTGTAGTGGACATGAGATTAAAATTCGGAATGACGGAGACATCAAAGACAGTAAACACCTGCGTCATCATAACAGAGGTATCTCTGGATGGAGATTCAACTGTACTTGGAGCGCTGGTTGACTCAGTACAGGAGGTACATGAGTTTGAGCCTGACCAGATAGAGCCTGCTCCCAAGATAGGAACAAGGCTGAACACTGACTTTATCGAGGGGATGGGTAAACGCAATGAGGAGTTTATCATTATCCTTGATATAGACAAGGTGTTCTCATCCGATGAACTGGCAATTGTGCAGAATGCAGGCAGTAATACAGCCCCAGAAAGTGAAAAGTAAACGAGTTTAAAAGTAGTTCATTAAACCCTGGACTCAGGGCACAGTGGAGTAATACTGTGCCCTGAGAAAAGGAACAGAAAACCATGACAACCATTATTAATGACAATACATTCACAAAGACAATCGATTCGGACATGTCCGACAGGGAATTTCAACGTCTGAGCGAATTTATATATAGCGAATGCGGTATTAAAATGCCGCCTGCAAAGAAGATAATGCTTTCCTCAAGGCTCCAGAAGCGGGTAAGGAAATTGCAGATGTCATCAATTTCAGAATACTGCAACTATCTTTTCAGTCCACAGGGGATTGAAAATGAAGTTATTCATATGATAGATGTGGTCACAACAAACAAGACAGATTTTTTCAGGGAACCGAAACATTTCAATTATCTTGTTCAAAAAGCACTTCCTGGACTGCTTTCAGGAGAAGTGTACGAAATTGGCAATAAACTGATGGTGTGGAGCGCCGGCTGTTCAACAGGTGAAGAGCCCTACACGCTTGCCATAGTATTAAAAGAATTTGCTGCTGCATATCCTGAATACAGGCTGGACTTCCTGATACTTGCGACAGATATTTCTACACGGGTCCTTCAAAAGGCAAAACTTGCCGTCTATGTTGACAAAATAGTTGAGCCCATACCGGATGAACTAAAAAGTAAATATCTATTAAAGGGAAAAGATAAGAAAAAGGGCCTTGTACGAATGGCGCCTGAAGTGCGTGATTCAGTTAAATTCAGGAGGTTGAATTTTATTGACAGTGATTTCGGGATGCGTGAGCAACTGGACATTATATTCTGTCGTAATGTAATCATTTATTTTGACAGAGCAACCCAGGAAAAGCTATTAAACCGGTTCTGCAGTCATCTGAATCCAGGTGGCTACATTTTCCTGGGTCACTCCGAGAGCCTGAATGGATTGAATGTTAATCTGATTCAGGTCGCTCCGACTGTATACAGGAAGCCGGCATGAAAAAAAAAGATTCTACACTGCCGGTACGTTATCTGAAACCAGGTGAGTTATTCATAACAGACAAACCATTTCTTGTAAAGACCGTTCTTGGTTCCTGCCTTACCATTACAATGTTCAGTCCCAGACCCAGGTTAAGCGCCATATGTCACGCCATTCTTAGCAATGCAAAGACCAAAGTAAAGTGCTCTGGTGATTGTCCGGTTTGCTGCCGGGAGACCTTTAATGGCAATTCATTTAAATATGTAAATTGCTCTATCACTCACATGATAAAGGTTTTCAATAAATATAATATCAGCTCTGAGAGCACAGAGATAAAGCTCTTTGGCGGAGCATCAGTAATAGGAAATAACTGTAACGGATCAAGGGCTGTTTCAGTAGGAGATAATAATATCCGGACGGCCTTACAGATTCTAAAAAAAGCAGGACTACCCGTAGCCTCTTCTGACACAGGAGGGGCTATTGGGAGAAAATTATTATTTTATACACATACCGGCGAAATTTATTTAAAAAGGCTTAACCGTGCAATGAAACAATCAAGGTAATGGCTTCTGGTATAAAGATGATAGATGATAAACAAAATACTAACCCGATAAAACAGCATGTGCCCAAGGTGCTTGTTGTTGATGACAGTAAATCTATCAGAACATATCTGGAATCTATTCTCCAGGAAGCAGGATATGAGGTCCGCTGTGCAGTAGACGGCCAGGAATGTCTGGACTTTGTCAAAGAAGAAGAGCCGGATGTTATTCTGCTCGATATTGAGATGCCCAGGATAAGCGGGCTGAAAGTGCTTGATACTCTCAGATCGACTGATGGCACTTATTCTATTATTTTAATAACAAATTTATCATCAATCGAACATAGGATATCCGGTCTTAACAGGGGGGCAGATGATTATATTGCTAAACCCTTTGACGGACACGAGCTGATTGCCCGTGTGGGAGCTGCTATCAGAACGGCCAATCTGAAAAGAATGCTGGTGAGGGGAAAAAGTACTGTTGAAAACAAATTAAATAAATATCACAAAGCTTTAAACAAGGTAGCTCAGGAGAAAAAGACAATTGCCATATCAAAGCTTGCTGCCGGCTTGTCTCACGAAATCAATAATCCTCTAAGTTTTGTCCAGAGCAATCTCAATACATTAAAGAAATATTCAAGAATCATGACTGAATGCACAAATAATTTTATTAACATTTCAGAAAAAATAGACACTGCTAATATAAAAGATAACGAGCAGTTAAAGGGAATGCTTCAATGGATGAAGAAATCAAAGCTGAAAATTGTCAGTGATGACATGGAGCCCCTTATTTCTGATACTTTAGAGGGCATAGGCCGAATTTCAATACTTATCCAGAGATTAATAGCGTTGGACCAGGCATCCTTTTACAGTTCTCCTGAGAAGCTTGATGTCAATGATGTAATCATGTCATTAAAAAAATCATCTCTCCTGAAGTTGCCGGCCAATATAAATTTTACTCTTTCTATATGCAGCAATCCCTTAATTGTAACGGGACAAAAAGAACAACTGAATATCGCCATGAATAATATTATTGAAAATGCAATCTTTGCTATCAAAGATAAAGGAGAAATATCAGTGAAAACTTCTCAAGATAGTGGATTAGCAAAGATTGAGATAGAAGATACTGGTGATGGTATCCCCAAAGAAGTGATATCTCATATTTTTGAACCTTTTTTTACTACAGCAGAAGCACATGACATGGTGGGACTGGGATTAACAATTTCCGAACAGTTAATACACATCCATGGAGGGCGGCTCTCAATTGACTCTAAACCGGAAAAGGGAACATGTGTAACTGTTCTGTTGCCACTGGAATAATAAATTATTAGATAAAATGGAAATCAATCAAAAGGGACAATATGAAAAAGAAAATACGAGTACTGATAGTTGATGATTCTGCTGTTGTCAGGCAAGCACTCGAGGAGATCCTATCCTCTGATCCTCAGATAGAAGTTATCCCTCCTGCATCTGATCCTTTCATCGCAGCCGAGAGGTTAAAACATGAAATACCCGATGTAATCACATTAGATGTTGAGATGCCCCGTATGGATGGAATTACCTTTTTAAGAAAGATCATGAGCCAGAATCCCATCCCTGTGGTGATGTGTTCAAGTCTTACAGAAAAGGGCACTGAAACACTTATGAAGGCACTGGAATACGGAGCAACAGAGATTATTCAAAAACCCAGGATGGGTGCAAAAAAGTTTATAGAGGAATCAAAAGTTCTGATATGTGACACTGTTAAGGCGGCAGCTGCCTCCAAGGTAAAGAAGATTTCCGGGCATACCCTGGAAATTGCTCCCAAGCTGACTGCTGACGCTGTAATTTCCAAATCAAAATCAAAGGCAATGGTAAAAACAACGGATAAAATAATAGCGGTAGGAGCTTCTACAGGCGGCACCGAGGCGCTCAGGGTATTTCTTCAGAGTCTGCCTCCCGATGCCCCGGGGATTGTTATTGTACAGCATATGCCCGAGAACTTTACTACTGCATTTGCAAAAAGGCTAAACGGTATTTGCCAGGTTACAGTTAAGGAGGCTATGGACAATGATACTGTCATCAGGGGACAGGCATTGATCGCACCCGGGAACAAGCACACACTGCTGAAAAGAAGCGGTGCGCGTTATTATGTTGAGGTAAAGGACGGTCCTTTGGTAAGCAGACACAGACCTTCAGTTGATGTCTTATTTCGATCAGCAGCCCGGTATGGCGGGAAAAATGTTGTAGGTGTAATTATGACAGGAATGGGAGATGACGGAGCAAAGGGAATGCTTGAGATGAAAGAGGCAGGGTCTTTTAATATTGCCCAGGATGAAGCAACGTCAATAGTCTTTGGTATGCCAAATGAAGCTATTAAGTTGGGAGGAACAGACAAGGTGCTACCACTTCAGAAGATCGCCATGGAGGTTATAAAGCGATCTAATGGCGATTAAGAAACTCAGAATGATTAACCTCAGTAAGACGGTGGATACATTAATTGAAAAGTTTAAAATATAAGATTCTGATCATTATACTCGGGACAATCCTGTCACTTGGTATTACTATAATTGCTGTTGTCCACTCTACACTCAAAGAAGCTTTGATACATGAATTACAGGACAAGGGAGTTTTCATAACAAAACATTTAGCAGAGATGAGTGGTGATAGCATATTAACAAAAAATAACTTAGCGCTAAAACTAATGGTTCATGATTACAAAAATACATATAATGATATTGACTATATATTCATACTGGATCAGAAAAAGAATATTCTGCTGCACACATTTAAAGATGGCTTTCCGGATAAACTGAGAGAATCTACTCTTTTAAAGAATGCGGATTATGGGATTCATCACATTAATACCGAGCAGGAACATATATTTGATATCAGCAGTCCTGTACGGGGACAGGCCGGAGAAGTACATATAGGGTTCTCAGAGAACTTTATAAATAAGAACATTCATGATGTCATTCTCTGGATTATCGGCTTAATAACAACTGTGTTAACTATTGGAATTATTGCAGCAATCATTTTTGCCAGAAAAATTACTACACCTCTGGCCAATCTGGTTGAAGTAAGTCAGGAAATAGGTCATGGCAACCTTTCTAAAAAGGTCAGCATTCAAGGGAAAGATGAAATTGCTCAACTGGGTATAAGCATCAATAAAATGACAGATGATCTGTCTAATACTCTTATTTCAAAAAATTACATGGATAACATAATCAAGTCTATGGCTGATTCTCTGATTGTTGTAGGTTCTGATTTTAATATCAAGGTTGTTAACAAAGCAACTTTAAACATGTTGGAGTATAGTGAAGATGAAATAATTGGAAAACCATTAACTCTACTCTTCAATACCAAGGATGATCAAGAGTGGTTTAGAGTCAATATTCTTACTAAACTGTTTTCCTTAAAACATATCGATAACGTAGAAGCTACATATATTACAAAAAAGGGAGTTGTTATTTCAGTTATTTTATCCGGAGCAGTGATTGAGGATGCACAATCAAAGAAAATCGAGTTCGTTTTTGTATCCAAAGAGATCACAGAGATTAAAAAAATGCAGGACCTGGTAATTAAAGGGAAAAAAGAGTGGGAAGAAACATTTGACACGATAAATGATGCGATAACCATTCATGATAATAATTTTAATATCATACGGGCAAATAAGGCAGCAATCGAAATGTTGGGGATATCTTACGAAGAAATCCTGGGTCAAAAATGCTTTAAATCGTATCATGGAACTGATCGTCCTCCTGAAAGATGTACAACTTGTAAAGTTATGCATACAGGTGAGCCTTCTGCAATGGAAATATTTGAACCGCATTTAAATTGTTTTATTGACTTAAGGGCATTACCCCGGCACAATGAGAATGGTCAAGTTATCGGGCTCGTACATGTTGTTAGAGATATTACCGACAAAAAGAAGGCCGAAGATGCACTAAAAAAGAACGAGGAAATCCTCACAAGTGAAAGAAATGATCTTCGCTCAGCCCTTGATTTATTCTCTGACATAATTAAACAGGTTGAAGAAAACAGAGGATTTGACAAATCACTCTATAAACCGGTTGAGAATCCTGCTATCCCGGTATGCTGGGAAGTGAAAAATTGCGAGTATAAAGATTGTCCCGCACATGGACAGAGAGATATCAGGTGCTGGCAAATTGCCGGTACTCATTGCGAGGGAAAAGTACAAGGACAGTTTGCAATTAAGTTTGGCGCCTGTGAGAAATGTGAAGTCTATAGAGAATCTGTAACTACTCCAAAAAATGAGATAGGGGAAACTTTTAACAATATGATGCATATATTGGAGAGTGTGCACAAGGAAATGCTTTATGAGCGTCAGGCTGCTGAGGCATCAGACCTGGCCAAGAGTGAATTCCTGGCAAATATGAGCCATGAACTGCGTACTCCCATGAATGCCATCATAGGCATGACTGACATCGTTCTTGACACAAATCTTACAGAAGAACAGAGAGATTATATCAGTACGGTAAGACAGTCTTCCGATATTTTACTTTCTCTTTTGAATGATTTACTTGATTTGTCCAGGATAGAGGCGGGTAAAATATCCTGTAAAAATATAAATTTCGACCTTGCCCGTACTGTCAGGCATATTATTAATTTAGTAATTCTTCAGGCGATAAAAAAAGAGATCAACATCAGTTTTCATATTGACGCTGATGTGCCTAATGAGCTGACAGGAGATGTAGCCCACCTAAGACAAGTTATTCTTAACCTGGTCGGCAATGCTGTTAAGTTTACTGACAAGGGCAAAATCAGAGTTGAAATCAGCAAGTATTCAATGGAGAATTCTAATGTAAGCTTAGAAGACAGCTTACCGAACAGACCGGTCTATCTTAAGTTCAGTATTTCCGATACAGGGATCGGTATTCCTGAGGATAAATTAAATATTATATTTGACAGGTTCATTCAGGCTGACAGCTCCATAACAAAAAAATTTGGCGGAACAGGACTCGGTCTGAGCATTTCCAAAAAGCTGGTTGAACTAATGGGCGGCAAAATATGGGTCGAGAGCCAAAAGGATAAGGGCAGCACCTTTCACTTTACATCTTCATTCAATATTGCAAACGTTGATAAAATCGAAGGACCGGAAATTATTGACGAAAACTGTTCATTCATCAATCCAGATATTACCAATTCATTGCTGACCGGAAATAATAAAACTTCCAGAATACTTCTTGCCGAAGACAATGTTCTAAACCAAAAGGTGGCTGTAGGTCTATTACATAAACTGGGTTGTGATGTAGATGTAGTGTTCAATGGAATGGAAGCTATTGAGGCCCTTAAGAAAAATCATTATGACATTATTTTTATGGACGTCAATATGCCGGAAATGGATGGCATCCAGGCGACCCAGATCATAAGGTCCTCGAAAAGCGGTGAATTTGATCCGGCCATTCCCATAATTGCCCTTACCGCTCATGCCTTTGAAGAAGACAGGGAGCGCTGCTTAAGTTCAGGGATGAGCAAGTATATTGCCAAACCTTTTGGGAAAAAAGACATCATAAAGGCGCTTGAACAGTTTAATTTCAGCTTCAGGTTAAACAATAATAAACCAGGAAAACACAACCTACTTAAAAGCACAGAAGCCATTGAACGGTTAGACGGAGATGTAGAATTGCTCGAGGAATTATGGGAAATCTTCATCACTGAGGTCCCGGCATTATTAAAGGAAATTGATCATACAGTTAATGCCGGTGATTTTTCACTGCTGGAGCGCAACGCCCACACACTTAAAGGTATGTCTGCAAATATTGGAGCAACTATAGTTGAAGACAGGGCTGCCAAACTTGAAGTGGCTGCCAGAAATAGTGAATCACACGAGATCGATAAATTTCATACAATGCTTAAAAAAGAAACTGACATGGTGCTCAGGGAACTGACAAATATGATCAGCACCAGCCATGCTTAAGTCAACTAAAACATAGGAGGAGTGATATGAGAATATTAATAGTAGAAGATGATTCGGCAAGCAGACGGGTCATGCAGAAAATTCTTTCAGAATTTGGAGAGTGTCACATAACAGTTGACGGAAATGAAGCGATAGAGGCATATAAGAAGTCCTGGCTTAATGTTAAACCTTATGACCTTATCTGTATGGATATCATGATGCCTAATATTGACGGACACGAAGCCTTGATAGAAATCCGTAAAATAGAAAAAGAAATGGGACTGGATGGCTCAAGAGAAGTCAAAGTCATAATGACAACCGCCCTTGACGATCCCAAGAATGTTGTTCAGGCATTTTATAAAGGCGGAGCAACATCTTATATTGTAAAACCCATTGCAAAGAAAAAACTTCTGGATGAAATTGAAAAACTGGGGCTGGATGTTAAAAGTTCAATTTGACTACTCTTGACCGGGTAAAATTTATTATTAACATCAGTCGTCAGAGACAGCATCCCTTGCAGTAACCAGCACAATTCCCTGGCCAGGCCTAAGGTCATAGGAAAATGGCTCTGGAATATATTCCATTTCATGCTCTGGAGACACATCAGTCAATTGAGCCTTTGACTGCAAAAGATCACATAGCTTTTCGGTATAAAAACTCTGATGATGATAAATATCTTTATTCAGAATAAGAAGCGCTTCATCCTGTGAATGAGTGGATGCCTTCCAGAAAAGCAATATATTGGGATTGTCACAATACAGAATCTCAGCAGGCGACTCTTCATGAAACACCGTATATTTCTCCTTGAGAAAATTAACTTTCCCGATAAACCCTGTAATATCAATATCTGTCTCCTCCCAGTCATCCGGTCTGGATTTTACTACATGCATCCTCTTGCGAAAACCGAACTCAAACCCAAGAGGCATCATAATACCTGCTGCAAAAAGCGCCGTAAAGAGATAGCTCTGCTTCAGCCCTTCTATATTCCCATTAAGCTCTTCATTAAGCCTTACCGTATCATGGCTTTCCGGGAAACTGATTGACGGTGCAATATCTCTTGTAAGATTATATTGTTCCATTAACCATGATCCGCGAAAATCCCACCATTTGGAACTGTTAAAAATATAATCAAATCCGGCGCTGGCTGTTTTCCTTGTCTGGTCAGAAGAGCAGCCAAGTGTTTCAGCGAAAAATATAGTGTCTGGATACTTTGCTCTGGTCTCCTTAATAAGCCTTTCCCATAGACTCTTGGGAAGCTGGTATGCAGCATCGCACCGAAAACCGTGAAACCCGAGATCAATCAAAAACTCCAACACACTCAGGAAAAACTGAACCATTCCTTCCAGGTCTTTGGTGTTCCTGTGATCAAACTTTGCCAGATCTCCCCATACAACTTTCTTACCGTCTTCAAGGGCAAAAGGATGGGCCACCTTTTCCTTTTTTCTCCACTCAAACCATTCCGGATGTTCAGCTAACAATTCAGAGTCAACTGCACAATGATTAATTACCAGATCGATCATCATTTTAAGCCCCAGTTTTTCTGCCTGTTTGTTGGCCTCCTTTATCTGGTCAATCGGGCTTACTGAGCTATCCTCATCGACAAATAAAGGGTTAATCTTAAAATAGTCCTTTATGGAATAAAGACTGCCCGATCCACCCGTGTACTGGATCGGATTAACAAACACCCAGTTAAATCCCATTTCAGAGGCCCTCTTAAAGTGGCCCTCCCACTGACTTGCCTTACCTGCCAGCAGGGGAAATAAATTATATATGATCATTTTTTCCGGTTGTCTCATTATATCTCCTAGTTATTCACTAATCAGGCACAAAGGCACATAGTAACAAAGGATCAAAGTGAAAAAATAAATATTTCCATAAATTGTTGTTAAAACTTTGTGCCTTTGCCACTTTGCCCCTGAGTTATTTTCTATTCATTCCACATATTATACAGCCTGTCCCTTGCTTCATTCAGTAATGTCGGGGGGTCAGGCCATTGCTCAAATATTATCGATCCTGAATAACCACGTCCATTCATCCTGTTGATAAAACCTGAAATACCTGAGACATTTTCACCTGAAGGTCCTGTAAAAAGCGGGAGGTGACTGTCACTGTCACCATAGTTTTCATGCATATGAATATGGATAATCGGGATTTCAGGATTAAGCAGATCAAGGAACTTCAGAAAATTATTCCGGCACAAGCTGGACAGATTGGCATGACCGAGATCCAGACACATGCCAAACTTTCCCGAAGATGCAATTTTCCGCTCGCTCACAATATCAAATAACTTATTAAAATCTTTAGGGATTGTAAATACTGTATTCTCTATGGCTATCCTGAGCCCTGCCTTCTCCACCTCTCTCACAACAGGAATTATAGTATCCACATAATTTTCCATCCCATTCTCTATACAGAGATGAGTATTGATAAGAGTTGCTCCTATCTCCTTTGCAAAGTCTATATCATTGAATATTACGTCTAATTTATCAGGACCACACATATCGGCCTGTAAAGATGCATGAACAGAAAGAGCTATATCATGTTTTTCAGCAATGGCCCTGATATGAGATCGGGTTTTTATGTCAATATCATTTACGTCCCAACCTTCATGGACGTTGTGTTTATCAGGAAACCACTCAAATGCATCGAATCCATTGTCCACAGCATACTCAAAAGGATCCATCACATCTGATGCGGAAAAAGCAGTCTGGTTTCCTATCCTGATTTTCTTCATAGTAGTTAGTAGACAGTAGTCAGTAAACGGCAGTTAGTAGTTATTTTCGTAATTCGTCATTCGTCATTCGTCATTCGTCATTCGTCATTCGCTATTCGTTACTCGTTACTTATATTTGAGGCCGTGTCTGAACAACATAATACTTGCCCTTGGCATAAACCCCTTCAATGTCCTGGGGCGATCCCATTACCTGCTCAATTGAAATCCCTATATTGGTTATGGCCGACAGTATATCATGTCTGAACTTATCATCCCAGACCAGAGGTTCTTCAGTATAGCTAAGCTGCACCTTTCTGGGCGCTTCGACCATCACACTGTCATATAATCCTGCCCCGGCATATTCTGCAAGGTCTTCACCGTTTGAGTCGGAACGGAAGATCAGACCTCCTCCACTCAATGCAACACTCTTGCTTGGATATGAAATCATCCTCGGGTCTGGCGTCTTTTTGCTCGAACTGAATCCAAGGGCCTTTCCCGGATAATTGCCCACCAATGTCTCTCCCAGTCCGGGAACTACTTCAGCATAAAGCTCATTGCTGTCACCTGTTATTGGATCAGATGTATGTATTACAAAGGCATATTCAGCCTTAATAACCTGCTGTATAAGAACTGCCATATAAAGGTCATCATCGGCCATGCCCTGTTTCCTGCGGCTGACAAAGGCCCTTTCATTCCACTTGGATGCCCAGACACTCTTGATACACATCCACAAGGCCTCCCAATCATCAGTCCAACCCAGACCTGCTTCTTCCATCACGATCCTAAGTGACGAAACAAGCTCTGGCGGCTCTTTCAGTACAAGCAGCCTCTTTCTGATTTCTGAAAGAACTTCAGCAGGCTGCTCTTCAACATCTCTGAGCAGCTTGTTAACATGCCCTGCTGTTTCTTTATTGATCTCAAGTTCCAGTACTTTTTCTGCAACTCCAAAGGGTATGGCCGCAGAGGTCGGGAGGTGGATCCATTCAGGCAGTTTACCTTTCAGACTGATAAGATTTAAAGACTTGCCTCCGACGATCCCCTCTCTGAAATCGGCTGATGAAATTACATATCCGGACTTTGAAGGGACCTTTACTTTTCTGATCTCGGCTTTGCCAACTGCAGAATCCAGGGGTCTATCCCCTTCTGACTCATACGTCTCCAGATCGCCTGAGGGATTTATTCTTAAACTGATATTCTGTCCCTTCATTGACTTAAATTTTTCAAATTTATCCCTGTCATAACATGTAGCGAAAAGAATACCTGAATTTCTGGCTCTTATAGCTACATGTGCAACAAGGTCAACGAGATCAGGGGTGATAACGGCCCGAAGACCTGATGGTGGTTCTTCTTCACCAGTGACTTTGTCAGCAATAATTATTGTAGGCTTATCAAATTTCCTGTCCTGCACAGAACGCAGAGATTGCACAACCTCAATCACACCGCTGGCCTGCCCCGGACTTATAATCTGCCAGTCTCCCAGGTTAGCACTCTTGCGAAGGACCGGGTCAAGATGATGTATCAGCAGTGATAGAATGAAAGAAAGCCTTCCTCTTACTATCTCCTCACTGAAAAGATTGATTGTCCATTGTTCCGCATAAAAGGCATCGCCGAGGTATTGGGCGTTGCCCTGCAACAGCCTGTAATAACGGTCACTAAGATCAGCTATGGCCCTTCCCAGTCTGTCCAGCACAGATTTGGCATGAAGCGCCCAGTCCTGTCCTGACCGATCAGTCGACTTGAGTCGCTTCCAGTGCAGAGAGCATGTTGAAAGTTCAAAGTTTGGATAAGAAAATATCTGGTTCTCAAGCACAAGATCTATCAAATCAACAAGTTCATCACTGTTGGTATGGACATGTATGTTACGCTCCACAACAACCCGCAAATACTCTTCAAGTGCAAGATCAAGATATATCATCTCCCGGACCCGGTATTTGTCCTTGTCATTAACCAACCGCTCATTAAGTAGTCGCCGCAATTCTCTGATGCTTCCAGCTACCTTGAGTAAGGGCACCGAAGGATCATTTCTAGAATGGAATATAAAATCCAGGTGGTCCCTCATCTCATAATCCATTAAATATCCGGCAGTCTCTGCAGCTACTTCGAGATCTGTCCCTGAATGGACCGATCTCAGGAGCTTAAGGTAATTTTCAAAATCATATATGAGCCCGTCTTTCAAGTGGGGAATAAAATCAGGGTGGGTATTGATTGGACGTTCAAAACTCTCCAGACGTTCCTTTGTTACGCCTCCGGCCTCAAGAGTTGAATAGAACAGATCAAGATTACCGTCACTTTTGATAAATTCAAGATAGGCCTCGCATATCACAATATCATCTGGAGTAGTATTGTTGTGCAGCTTCTGGTGCCACTCCTCCATAAAACTTCCTCCCACCTCTTTAATATGATGGCGGTGCATGATCTTGAGGATATCATCCCTTATGCGCTGGCCTTCGCCACCCCTGCCGAGTGTGCTTATGATAAGGCTGATTATTTCCCTGTTGTCAGGATAATCAATGTATATCTCTGACAGTTTGAGAGTAAGCCGGTCCTGTGCATGGCTCAGCTCTTTCGGTTTTGTATTATAATTACGCTGCCAGTCTAGCTGGCGTAAAAAAGAATAGCGCATCCAGACAAAGATCAGTGCAAGTCCTTCCTCTTCCTTACCGGTCCTGTCCAGCAGGTCATGGCACAGGTTAAAGCGGTGCATCAATGTCCATGAGTTCTTGCCGGTCTCTACCTGGACTATTTCCCTGGCAATATGTGCATTACCCGAAGATCCCATGAATGCATTTCTCTTCAGGAGTTCAGCAACAGGTATATGTATATTTTTTCCCCAGTTATTCAACCATCTCGGATCATCAGAAAAGGTAAGAACAAAATGAATACCCAGAGGAGCAGCTTCTTCACTAAACTCCATTTTTAATAGATTTAAATTATCCTTTACTTCAAACCCTGTCTGAACAGCCTTGTCATCATAAACTGTTGTGCCGGGCGGACATATCGTTTCGGGGGGCAGTCTCCACTCAAAGGGGTTCTTAAAGGCACCTCCCCAATGCAGTAAAAGTTTTCCCAATATATCAGTGATAAAATTGACCCGAAAATTACCATTCTCCCTGGTAACGGCAACCGACAAAGTCCCTTCATCATCAATTTCAAAACTCTCCTTAAACAGGACCTCTCCTGACAGGGTCTCTTCAAGGGCCTTTACTGTGTCAGGCCGGTCCACTTCAGGCATGGGTAGTTTGATAAAATAGTTTTTCCCGTGATTATTGTCCCATTTATCTAAATCAGGATAATAAAAGGCAAAGTTAATGACCCCGAAGTCAGCAGATTTATTAATGGTGATTTTTATCCGGCTTTCATCGTCATCTGATTTAAAGGGTGTCTGGATTGCTTTATCACCAAAGGCAATACTGCCGGCTGGCCAAAGCGGCTCTGGAGTGAGTTTCCATATATTGCTGATTTTCCTGCTAAGTCCCCAGTGAAGATGACAGCTTCCCTGGTTTTTCATATGAAGGGACAGGTCGATATGGTCGTCTGCTTCCTCAATATCAACTTTAAGTCTTACATCATCACTAACAATCATCTCTTCAGTCGTTATCATCAATTCTCATTCAGGTCCCCTTTTAACATTAATATAAAGCCTCTTTTTCATCATTATCCTGCCTATCCTTCCATATTATACTTATTTATTAAGGATGTAAATCATTGCTGTGCAAATAATTCTCTTCCCCGCGTAGGTTTATGTAGGGGCGGGGTCTCCCCGCCCTTTCATTAATGACTGTTGTGTATTGAATTAGGGCGAGGCAACCTCGCCCCTACTGTTAATCTTACCTTTTAGTGTCATTCCGGACTTGATCCGGAATCCAGTCTTTATTTCATTATCCTTTTCTCGCCCCACGAACCTCGCTGCTTACCCCTTATTCCTTAACTCATAACCCTATCTTTGCTCTTGACTATGACAAAATCATCAATCATAATATCGAAAACATGGGGGGATGTTTTTCACACTGAGCTCTACTTTATTCCCCTTAATGACAAATTTACAATGAGTAACTATGAATACTCAAAGCCATGCAATCCTTACATTCTTTATAATCCGCAAGGGGCTTGAACTAACACGCAAAGAATTTAAAAACATAAACCCGGTGCTTTTCATGGGCGCACTGGTGCCGGACTTGCCGCTTTTTATATTTTTTGCATTTTATTCCATTATCTCTCCGACTTCACAGCAGGTAATCTGGCGTGAACTGTATTTTGACCCGTCCTGGCAAATAGTATTCAACATCTTTCACTCACTGCCGTTCTGGGGTATTTTATTTCTTTTATTATTCGTTGCCAAGCTATACCGTACCGCCTTCTTCTGCCTGGCAGCCCTTCTGGCTTCGACACAAGACCTGCTTGTCCATAACGAGGATGCTCATGCACACTTTTTCCCTTTCACTGATTACCGCTTTGCCTCACCTGTATCCTACTGGAATCCGGAACACTATGGCAGGCAGTTTACTATTATTGAGATACTCCTGGTTGTGGCCGCTGGAATATGGACTTATAAAAGACTGGAAAGCAGATGGGGAAAAACCATACTTCTTCTCGCAATTGCTGCACTGATAGCAACCAATGAACTCTGGAGCTTCATTTTTACCTATCTGTAATTATAGTGTGAAAGTAATTGTGTCCGTTATAAATGAAATAAATCCAAACAAATACCTTGAATTATAATTATAATATAATTACAATATAATTATGAAATCATTAAGATTTTCATGGGACAATCGAAAAGATGAATCAAATCAAAAGAAGCACGGCATTTCATTTGAGGAGGCCCAAACTATCTTCTTTGACGAAAATGCCGTCGAGTTTTTTGACCCTGATCACTCAGAAAGCGAGGACAGATTTCTCATGTTGGGCCTTAGTTATCGTCTTCGTGTTTTAGTAGTATGTAATTGTTTCAAAAAAAGCGACTCAGAAATAAGGATCATTTCTGCAAGAAAAGCTACGAAGAAAGAAAAAAAGGTTTATTTGGGAGGAAACAAATGAAAAAAGAATATGATTTTGAAAAAATGAAAGGGCGTAAAAATCCTTATGCAAAGAGATTAAAACAACAAGTTACTATTCGCATGGGAGTAGACATAATTGAATATTTCAAGAAGTTAGCAGATGAAACGGGGATTCCATATCAAAATCTGATTAATTTATATTTGCGTGACTGTGTTCAATCTCATAAGAAACCATCGATAAAGTGGGCTTCCTAACATTGAGCATGAACCGTTTATAAAATGAAAGAAATTATAATTTCAAAGGAACCTATTGAACTATATAAAATACTGAAATTAGAAAGCATGGTCTCTAGCGGCGGTGAAGCAAAGTCTGTAATCGCCGACGGTCTGGTTTTAGTAAATGGGAAGGTAGAAACCAGAAAAAGAAAAAAGATTGTTTCAGGCGATATCGTAGAGTTTGGAAAAGAGATAATTCGCGTACAACTCAAATAAAAATATCAGTATTCATATTACTTGCTGAAATTATCACGTCTATTTGCATTATATATTGAAAATTCCAGGAGTGTATTGGTGGCATTAAAACCGACAATTTATAAATTAAGGATTACCTTGTCTGATATCGACCGAGATTATTATGACACGCTGAATTTAACTATAGCTCAACACCCTTCTGAAACACTTGAGCGAATGATGGCTCGTGTTCTGGCATTTTGTATTAATGCTCAGGAATATCTGGTGTTTACGCAAGGAGTTTGTGCTGCGGAAGAACCCGACATATGGGCTCACACATTGGATAATCAAATATCATTATGGATTGAGGTGGGGGAACCTGCTGTTGATAAAATAAAAAAAGCAACAGGACTTTCTCCAACAGTTAAGGTTTATACTTTTAATTCAAAATCGAACACTTGGTGGGATCAGGGACGGGAAAAAATCAATAAGCTGACGGCGTCTGTTTTTCAGTTTCAGTGGGGAAGCATACAGGCATTGGCAGCCCTGGTGAAACGTACTATGGACCTTTCCGTCACCATTACGGACGATACTGCCTATATAACTGCTGAATATGGGGCATGTGAGGTATCCTGGGTGTCATTACGTGATTTATAATTAAATATTAATTAGGAAGAGCGTAGACACAACTCCACCCACAACTTGACAGTCTATCCCATAACCTGCTAATGTTGTTACTTAATATACTGCTGTACCCGGATGAACCCTACTTATCGTATCGTAAGCCCCGGAATACACCGGCGGCTTTTTTTTTACCCCCGACAGCAGACAAAAAGGAGATTAAGAAGAAATGGAATTCAACGAATTTGATTTTCACCCCCAGGTTATGTCTGGGATCAATGCTGCGGGTTTTGTAACACCAACACCAATCCAGGCACAGACGATTCAGCCGGCCCTCGAGAACAAAGATGTCATGGGGCTTGCACAAACCGGAACAGGCAAGACAGCGGCCTTTGTGCTGCCCATACTTCAACGCCTGATCAATGGGAAACGCGGACATATACGCGCCCTTATCATAGCACCCACCAGAGAACTGGCAGAACAGACAAACGATAGCATCAAAGCACTTGGCCGCAAAACAGGACTGAAGAGCGCAACCGTCTATGGAGGCGTCAGCATGTTCTCGCAGATGAAGAAACTGCGCGCAGGCGTTGATATTGTTGTTGCCTGTCCCGGACGTTTACTCGATTACATTAACCGTCGTGCAATCAAACTGTCCAAACTGGAGGTGCTCGTCCTTGATGAGGCCGACAGGATGCTGGACATGGGCTTTCTGCCTGACATAAAAAAGATAATTAGCCATATACCAAGATCAAGACAGTCACTGCTCTTTTCAGCGACAATGCCCGTGGGTATCAGAAAACTGGCCAACGATATTCTGCAGTCCCCTGTCACAGTACAGATCAACCACAGCGCGCCTGCAAACACAGTATCCCATGCGCTCTACTCAGTTGAGCAACACCTCAAAACAGGGCTGCTGCTCAAACTGCTGGGCAAGACTGACACTGAGTCGGTACTTGTTTTTACACGCACCAAACACCGTGCAAAGCGTGTGGGAGAACAGCTTGGAAAGGCCGGATACAAGGCCACATCATTGCAGGGAAACTTATCTCAGAACAAACGCCAGGAAGCGCTGAATGGTTTTCGCAGCGGCAGGTATCAAGTTCTGGTCGCAACCGACATTGCAGCACGGGGCATTGATGTTTCATGCATATCCCATGTAATTAACTTTGATATACCTGATACCGCCGATGCATATACACACCGGATCGGACGTACAGGCAGGGCCGCCAAGACCGGTGATGCCTTCACGTTCATTACCCGGGAAGACGAAGAAATGGTACGCAGTATCGAACGCGTTCTTGGAAAGAAGGTGGAGCGCCGCACTTTGGAGGGCTTTGATTATAAAAAGTCTGCCCCGGCAGTCAGTTTAAGAGCTGCGCGCCCGCATCGAGGAGCACAACGCGGCAAGAGCAGTAGTAAAAAGAAGACAATGGCCTGGACCAATGTTTCCGCTCTTTCTCACAGGAGCAAGCCAAGACAGAAAACCGCAATATAGCTTCATGTAGGGGCGGGGTCTCCCCGCCCTTTTATTTAGAAGAAAAGTAACATGTCAATAATAGACGTTACTTTATGTTACATTGAGAAAGTTTCTATTTTCACTACCCCCTCTGATTCACAAGATTATTTCAATCCTTTATTCTGGAACTCTTATTGCATAATAATTTATTGAATTTAAAATAATTAAAAAAGGAGAATTAAAACATGAACTCGAACGCTAATGGTTTGTCCAGGCAGGTTCTGATGCTGAAAATCCTACTCACTTCTGTTCTGATGATTATATTGGCAGCAAGCTGCACTTCCGCACCATCGGAGACTCCCGATAAGTTGATTATGAATTTTTTACAAAAACATATTCCGATGCTTGACCAGTCGGTAGCCAACTTTTATGTAAAAGAGGAACAGTCAGGGGTAATCGACCGTGTGAAGAAGTTTATAGCATCGAAAAAGGCAAATGGCAATTTCGAATCTCTCAGCACTGCTACATACGATTTCTCAAATATCAAGGTTGCCGTACTCGATCAGATGGATGACTATGTCAATGATGAAGAGGTAACGTTTATGAAAGTAGCAGCCACAGGCAGTTACACGAAAGCCATAAACGGAAAATCTGAATCATTAAAGGAAGATGAAATAATCATTCTTGAATCCATTGCCGGAAACTGGAAAGTAACTGAAAAGTTAAACCCCTGGAAGTAACAATCTGTCCCAATGTCAGTATATGTAGGGGCGGGGTCTCCCCGCCCTTTTATAATGTCATTCCCGCGAAGGCGGGAATCCAGTTTTTTTCTTAGTGCGTCGAACGCCAATCGTTACGAGTCACCCATTACGGTCTTTCCCCTTGACTATCACTAACCCTTTTACCATACCCTTTCTCGAATAAATCCTGAAATTGACGTAAACTGAATTTTGCATCATAATGATTGCAAAGGACTCTATAGATGAAATATTTACCTTCCCAGCTGATCTACTTTATCCAGAATAAGACAATGACAAAAAACCTGCGGATCCTTAGCAAGTTCCTGGCGGTTATTGCAGCAGCCATATTACTCTACAGCATACTTTTTCATTTTATTATGGAGTATGAAGGAAAAGAGTATACGTGGATAACAGGCTTTTACTGGACGTTAACTGTAATGTCAACACTCGGTTTCGGTGATATTACATTTACAGGCGATCTTGGTCGCGCCTTTTCAATGATTGTCCTTTTATCGGGCATCGTTTTCCTGCTGATCATGCTTCCCTTTACCTTTATTCGCTTTTTTTATGCTCCCTGGCTGGAGTCCCAGGCCCAGTCACGTACACCGCGTGAGCTGCCGGAAGGCACGGAAAACCATATAATCATGACAAACTATGAGCCTATTGCCATAAGCCTCATAAGGAAACTGGATCAATACGATTATAAATACGTTGTTGTTGTGCAGGATATGCAGGCTGCAGCAGAGCTTCTGGAGATGAATATAAAGGTTGTCATTGGAGACCTTGATAAACCTGAAACATATCGAAAGCTGAAGGTAGAAAAGGCCGCCCTTGTTTTTGTGAATAATAATGACATGCTTAGTACAAATATAATTGCAACCATACGGGAAGTCTCGGAAGATGTCCCCATCGTTACCACTGCAGATGCATTCGACTCCATTGATATTCTTGAACTTGCCGGAGCAACACAGGTCTTTCAATTTACAAGGATGCTTGGCGTTACAATGGCGCAGCATGCTCTCGGCGTGTCTGCACAGGCCAACATAGTCGGCTCTCTCGGCGGTGTCTTTATCGCTGAAGCCTATGCGGCCCATACACCTTATGAAGGAAAGGAACTCATAAAGAGCGGGCTTCGTGAGAAAACAGGTGTAATAGTGGTTGGAATATGGCGGAGAGGGGTATTTGAAATTCCGAGACCAGAGACAGTTATACATCCTAATTCTATCCTTCTGCTTGCAGGATCGGAAGAGCATTTCAAAAGGTATGATGACTTTATCGGCAGTTCCCGCACCTATGATGTTCCTGTCGTGATATTGGGAGGCGGCCGGGTGGGACAGGCTGCTGCCGACACATTAGAGGAACTTGGAAGTAATTACTGTGTTGTGGAAAAGAACAGTAAGACCATAATAAACGATAACCATCATATTCTGGGAGATGCAGCTGATATTCATATACTGGAACGGGCCGGCATTTCTGCAGAATCTCCTTCTGTGCTTATCACTACGCACGATGATGACATTAATATTTACCTGACTATTTACTGCAGGCAGTTACGGTCCGATATACAGATTATCAGCAGGGCCATACGAGACCGTAACATCAGTAAGCTCTATTCAGTAGGAGCTGATATTGTCATGTCATATGCCTCTATGGGAGCAAATAAAATTATCAACATTCTCAAACCGGATGAAATCCTGATGCTTGCCGAAGGATTAAATGTATTCAAGGCAGGTGTTCCTGCTTCTCTAATAGGGAAGACACTTGCTGAAAACCAGATAAGAAGAAAGACGGGGTGCAATGTAATTGCAACCCGTTCCGACGACTCTTTTAATATAAATCCTGATCCAACTGTTAAGTTAAAGAAAAACGAAGAATTAATTCTTATCGGCACTGCCGAAGCGGAAAGAGAATTCAAGAATGTATTTTCTTAAGAAAATACAGCATACATTTTAAATAAGGGAGGTAATATGAAAAGATTAATCATTAGCATGATGTTTATCATATGTCTATCTGCAACGTCCTTTGCAGGTGATAAAGTCTCTCCAGCACCCAATGGAATAAACCTGCCCGAAGGATATAAAAACTGGCCGGTTATCAGTGTATCCCACAGGGATGATAATAATACACTTAGAGCCATCCTTGGTAATGACATTGCAATAAAGGCTGCAAGAGCTGGAAAGACCAACCCATGGCCTGACGGTTCGATACTAGGCAAACTGGTCTGGAAAGACACCAATCATGAAAAATGGCAAAAAGCGATCATACCGGGTGATTTTGTTCATGCTGAGTTCATGATAAAAGATTCTGCAAAATATGCATCAACAGGCGGATGGGGATTTGCAAGATGGAAGGGGTTAAATCAAAAACCCTATGGCAAAGATTCATCCTTTGTCCAGGAATGTTTTGGCTGCCACACACCTGTAAAAGATAATGATTATGTATTTACCCGTCCATCGTTAATGCCCTAAAGATCATTTCATTTATTAAGGGCACGGGCACCGTGCCCTTACAGCTGTACTTTTCCAATTCTATGCCATACAATAATATGTATAATAATATGGCTTTATTGCCATATTAATTTTATCTTATAGGGGACATGCATGACATTTGAATGGGATGAACAAAAGAATAAAGATAATCAGAATAAACATGGAGTTTCTTTTGAATTAGCTCAATATGCCTTTGCAGATTCAAATCGTATCATTGCTGAGGATCTAAGTCATAGTGAGAATGAGAAAAGATTTTATTGCATTGGAAAAGTGGGGGAAGGAATAATTACTGTAAGGTTTACATATAGAAGAAATATTATTCGAATATTCGGTGCCGGATATTGGCGGAAAGGAAAAAGAATTTATGAAAACAAAAATTAAATATACTGATGAACCAATGGGAGATATAAAAATAATTGATGACTTTCTTCCTCCACCAGATCAATTAGCTTTTAAAGAAGACAATATAAAAGTAACTATAACTCTGAGCAAAGCTAGTGTTGATTTTTTTAAAAATGAAGCGAAGAAACATCATGTTCAGTATCAAAAAATGATCCGGAAACTTTTAGATCTTTATATGATCCAACATCAAAAAAGAGGATCTAAAGGTTCACCCCCTTGACCCCTTTGCCCCCTGGAAACTCGAAGCGAGTCTAGCGAAGAGTCGCACCGACCTTGCACCCTTTTTTAAAAAAAGCCACTATGACATACCCTTGCCAATATGGCAGCAATTTGACAATTTCTACATTCTTTATCTCTTTAATTTTAACTAGTTACATAGGCACGATATATGCATATAATTAAGCAGGAGGTGGCGAAATGAAAACTCTATCAAGCAGAGAGATTATGGGCGAATTGAGAGTATTTGGTGTAAGTAAAAAGAAAGACCTCTTCCTGTACCTTATCCTGTATAAATTATACTATTCCCTGAACTACTGTAGGACTTTTAAACAGATCAAGGGACTGAAAAAACTGGTTGATATTTGTTTAAGAAGGTTTGACAGGTTAAACATCTGTTACATAAACAACACAGGAATCTAATATAACAGTAGCGCATACCATCCACTGTGTTAGCACAGATCTTTTCGCTCAAAATTGTTCAACTGTTGCATAACAATAGCTCAACATTGACAACAAACTATCACCATCCATTTTTAATCAATTCTAAACAATTGTTAAGCTAATGTTGAACAACCGTTGAACTACTGTAACGCGACGGTGTTACCCAAACAGCTTATAATCAACGTCAGGAAAAATATCGTCCATTTGTTCAATAGCAGACAGGTACGTTTCTTTTATATCCTTTTTTTCTATCGCCTTTGCCAGATAATTAAATCTCGCCACATGGTCCTTTACCCTTCTCTCAGCATACTCAACAGATGTACCGCTGTGTATGATGAAAGGCCAGTCCGAACTCTGGGCCAGTAAAAGCTCACGCATGCACTGGTTAAGGGCCCTTTTTGTCACTGCTGCTACCCTTCCCTTTCCATGTTTCATTGCAAGCTTCTCCATTCTGTGAGCACACTCATGAAGCTGGGGATATATCCATTCTGTCTTGTTGTTTATCCATGTCTGAAAGTATCCCTTATGCCCCCAGGTGGATGAAGCGGGCACGCCTGTCTGGTGCACAGGATGGCGGTTCAGATATTCTGAAGGTGTAATAAGCTCCATCACGTCCTGATCATAAGCAGCCTTGCGGATTACATAGTCAAGCCACTGGGGCCCTTCAAACCACCAGTGCCCGAAAAGCTCTGCATCAAAAGGTGCGACCACAACAGGACTTGTCTCCATGGCAGATTTAAGGTATTCGATATGGGCAATGCGCTTATGCAGAAAATCGCCGGCATGCTGTGCAGCACGCTCTTTTGCTATATCAGGATGGTAATATTCCTTCCAGCTTGATGGTCCTGTTATCCTGTGGTACTTGATGCCAGTATCAACACGAATGTCTCCGGCAATATAGGGATGAATATAATCATGGTCAAGGTCATGTCCTATATCACGGTAAAACTCCCTGTAATCAGGATCACCCGGATACCCTTCCCTTGCAGACCATACCTGTTTTGTACTTGCCCTGTCCCGTCCGAATGCTGCGATCCCTGATGGTGTAAAGATCGGCGCATGCACACCGTAAAAAGGGGATGTGCCGGCATTCTCTATACCATGGGCTTCCATAAAAATGTATTTTATTCCTTCATTGCAAATTATATCATCAAGGTCCCTGCTGTATGCGCATTCAGGAAGCCACATACCCCCGGGTCTGAAGCAAAACACACTTTCAAAATAATCCAGACCATTTCTTATCTGGGCCATTACCGCTTTTGGTTGTGAAGATATAAGGGGTAGTATGGCATGAGTTGATGAGGACGTAATCAACTCAACAACTCCTTTTTTATGATAATTAAGAAAGGCCTTTGAAATTTTCCTTTTGTACTTTTTTACAAATATATCCCGCGCCTCTTTAAAAAGTGTGTGATACATACCGGCAAGGTAATTAAGATGAGGGTCCCCGGATGTTCTATCCATCTCTTTTTTACTCAGTTTAATCAGTCCGGACAGATGGGCCTCATACCGCTCCTGAAGCAGCCCGTCTTCCATCATTGCAAGAAGAGAAGGTGAAATGGATATGGTGGTCCTGAAAGGGACCTTGTCTTTGATCAGCTGGTCAAAAAATTTAATAAGAGGTATGTAGGTCTCTGTCATTGCCTCAAAAAACCACCTCTCTTCAAGAAATGAGTCATACTCGGGATGACGCACATATGGAAGGTGCGCATGAAGGACCAAAGCAAGATATCCCTTACTCATGCCTGCCCCCCTGCTTTTTATTCAGCACAATCTCATAGTACATGTAATGCTGTGCTGTAATGCTTTCCAGAGACCGTAACTGACCTGCACTCTTCCTGGCAGCAGCCCTTAACATGCTGTCCTTCAATGGGTTATGAAGCAATTCCTGTATTCCCCATACTATGGAGCCGGGATTGTCAAAGGTAACCAGCCCGTTTTTTCCGTGTTCAATGCAGTTAACACCTGACTGGTGTGTTGCCAGAACAGGTTTGCCATACTCTATTGCCATCTGTGCAAGCCCTTCATCCTGCCAAGACCTTGCAGGAATAACCACAAAGTCTGAGGTCATCAGAACAGACTCAAAGGCCTTTCTGGACAGATGGCCCGGAAAACGGCATCTGTGGCTCACACCCATATGATGTGCCCTCGCTTCAAGCTCTCCCTTTAACGGACCTTCACCGGCAAGAATAAAATGTGATGCCCTGTGATTCCGGCAGACCGTGGGAAGTGCCTCTATCATAAGATCTGCCCCGGCAGCATGGGACATTTCACCTGAAAAAAGCACCACCTTGCTCTCTGTGGGAATACTAAACCATTGTCTCGCCTCTGAAGAAAAACGGGAGTGATCAGCATGCTTATCACTCATCACATCCGGAATAATAACCACCTTCTCAGGCTGGGCTTCATAAAGACCTGTTACCTGCTGTCGGGTAGAAGAGTGTGGAACAATAACCAGATCCGCTGCCTTGACCGCCTTTTTCTCGATTGCACATATCTTCTTTGAAAGGCCTGTCATCTCACTGGCCTTTGTTCTCTCATATTCAGTGGAGTGGAGAGAAAGTACCAGAGGTAATTTTAATTTTTTCCTGGCATCTATTCCTGCCTGTGATGAATACCAGTCATGGCAATGGACCAGGTGAAAGTTTTTTTTCTTATATGACCCGGCCAGCTCATTATATATGGTTTCTGAAATCGTCCCGATTGATTTTAAAATGGTTTTATCCGAAACATTTAACGCTTCTTTATCTAACTGAGTAAACAATGTTGATCTGCTGCCAAATTTTTTCAAGCCCTTTGACATATTACTGATATAAGGACCTATATTTGATATTGAATCTCCATTAATATTAACGTTTATAACAGCTATCGAAAGTGATTTTTTACTGTTTATTGATGACAGTTCATGGTTCATCCTTTCGTAAACAGGGGCGTCAAATATGTTTTCAACCGTAAATGTCCTGTTTAACATCCCCCCGCTAAACAGACCTGCTGTACTGTAGTTGCCCGACGAACGGTCATTATCAAAAAATACTGCTTCTGACCGGGCAACAGCATGAAATGAACCTTTGCTATTAAACCCAAGCTCTGCAATATAATGCCTTGCACGTTGGTCATGACCAAAGGTATAGTGACCTTCATATTTATTTACCCGCAAATCAAAGTGCCTGTGTGAGTTGAATCCGTCAAAGATAATATCTGTTACATCATGAATTCTTACAATTGGGTGAGCCCTGCCTGAAATAATCTTCTTTTTGATTAATGAATTAACAGTCCTTTCACGAACATTCCAATGCACATGACCTTGCCCTGGAGTGATCATAAGAAGAGAAATATAATCCGAGGAATGTTTAATAGGATAGTTCTGACCCACCTCCCAGGCAATGTCCCTTAACCGGGCCTGAGAGGGCATGGCTTTTTTCTTTTTTTCTGGCAAATACTCCTCCTAAGGATAAATCTGAAATTTGATAGAGCAATTTTATCATAATAAGTTAAGTCATGCATCTGATCTAATATTCTGCATAATTCATGGACAACTCTGATCCAATAGACTCAACCATGTCAGATTCATAATTTGATATGCTCAAAATTGCTCAACTGTTGCTTAACAGTGGCTCAACATTGACTGTATTATCCTTATCTATCGTTGAGCAATGTTGAACAATCGTTGAACTACTGTTGAACTTTTTCAGTTGTATCAATAATTATTCTCTGATATATTCTTTATAATAATTCCATCATTACTCTAAACTTTGGGAGGAAATATAATGGCTGATGTTTATCATGCCCTTGGTCTTAACATGCACCAGCCGCCGGGCAATCTGCTGGCATTGCATAACTCAAATGAAAGCTGGGAGGCAAAACAGATACTATGGTGCTATGACCGCCCTACCCGCATGATTGAAGGATATGAAGATGTGGCCAGACTGCATATAAGCTTCTCAGGCACACTTCTGAAACAGCTTGAAGACCGCGGAATAAGAGAGACTTTCAGTGACATTGTCAATATAGAGCATTTGCTTGACCGTTACAAAAAATCAAATATAGAAATTGTAGGCACAGGACTTTATCACCCCGTCTATCCCCTTACACCAGAGGCTGACTGGGATGCCCAGACAGCGTGGTGGAAAGGACTTGGACAACACCTTTTGGGCAGAGATGAGTTCAAGGGATTCTGGCCCCCTGAGATGGGCTTTTGTATGGAGATGATCCCCATGCTGAAGCGTCATGGTTATAAATATGTTTTGATCGACGCGTGGTATGTAAAACCAAAACGTGAGATGAGGTGGGAGGAGTTGCGCTACAGGCCATATATCGCACGTTACGATGGTGAAGATATTATAGTGATCCCCCGCGACAGGGAGCTGTCTGACGCACAGGAGTCAGGACTTGATCCAGGCTGGTTTCAGCATGAACTTTATGAAAGGACAAAGCAGTGCGACTTTCCGGCACTTGTCACAACATGGACAGATGGTGAGAACGGTGGCTGGTATAGAACTGCCAATGTTGAGGCCGGGTTCTGGGGACATTTTTATCATCAGATATTAAACCGGTACCGCGAAGGCACCCTTGGTTTCACTCCTGTGCATATCAGTGAATTCCTGGAAAAATTCCCGCCTACAGAAGAGGTGGATGTACACAGGGGGGCATGGAACACCGGTAAGCACTGGGGAGGAGATTTCACTCAATGGACTGGATCTCTTTTACAGAAAAAAGGATGGGACGAGCTTCATAACGCAAGCAAATATTACCATGCCGTCAAAAAGACATTTGATAAAAAACAGAAGCAGTCCAGCGATCCGGAAGAAATAAGACAGATTATAATAAAGGCCTATGATCATATCCTGACTGCCGAGACAAGCTGCAATTTTTACTGGGGCAGCCGTTGGGTACACAAATCATTTGATGAGCTGGAACAGGCTTACTTTCTGCTTGATACTGCAATAGATAAACTGTCTGCAAATAAAAGTAACACGAAGAAGAAAGACTGAGCAATCCATTCCCTTATTAATTTACCTATTATGAATTATTGATTACTATTATGAGTGATGATATCATGAGATTAAACAAGGGAATCTGTTATAGAATATATTCCGCTATATTTATTATATTTACCTTTATATTAACAGGAGTTAAATGAAGCGACATATATGTATACATGGACATTTTTACCAGCCACCGAGGGAAAATCCCTGGCTGGAAATGATCGAGACCCAGGAGTCTGCCTATCCCTATCATGACTGGAATGAACGTATAAACGCGGAATGCTATGAGCCTAACTCAGTCACCAGAATTCAGGACAAGGAAGGCAGGATCAACCAGATCGTAAGCAATTACGAAAAAATAAGTTTCAATTTTGGCCCCACACTTCTTAGCTGGATTAAGGAGTTTGCCCCTCAGGTATATGCTGCCATTCTTGAAGCTGATAAAATAAGCACTGGGAAATTCAGCGGTCACGGTAATGCAATTGCCCAGGCCTATAATCATATGATCATGCCTCTTGCGAACAGGCATGACAAAACGACACAGGTTGTCTGGGGAATCAGTGATTTCAGGAAGAGGTTTGACAGGCTGCCTGAAGGAATGTGGCTTCCTGAGACTGCGGTTGATCTTGATACCCTCAGGATTCTCTATGACCATGGAATAAAATATACAATCCTTGCACCAAGGCAGGCAAAGAAATTCCGTAAAGAAGGTGATGATCAGTGGCATAACGTTTCTGACGGATCAATTGATACCACGCGTCCATACAGGGTAAAATTGCCCTCGGGCGGTGAAATAAGCGTGTTCTTTTATGACGGAGGACTTTCCCATAATATAGCCTTTGGTGATATGCTCAACAAGGGGGAAAACCTTGCAAACAGCCTGCTTGGAGCATCAGGGGACAAAAAAGATACTGCCCATCTGGTCCATGTTGCCACAGACGGAGAGACCTTTGGTCATCATCACAAGTTCGGTGAGATGGCCCTTGCATACTGCATTGACCATATTGAATCAAATAACCTTGCAAACATAACCAACTATGCCGAGTACCTTGAAAATTTTCCGCCTACTTATGAAGTAGAGCTTTTCGAAAACTCGTCATGGAGCTGCGTGCATGGTGTTGAACGGTGGAGGAACAACTGCGGATGCAATTCAGGAGGCAATCCCGGATGGACACAGGCATGGAGACGACCACTAAGAAACGCAATGGACTGGTTAAGAGACTCTCTCATCTCTATTTATGAAAATGAGTCATCAAAATTTTTCAGAAATCCCTGGGACGCAAGAAATGGATACATCGAGGTCATTCTTGACAGGTCACCGGAAAATATTGAGAAGTTTCTGAGTGTCCATGCCAGCAGGGACCTTTCAAAGGAAGAGAAAGTAAAGGCCCTTAACCTGCTTGAAATGCAGAGAAACGCCATGCTGATGTATACAAGCTGCGGCTGGTTCTTTGACGAGGTCTCAGGTGTTGAAAATATCCAGATTATGCAGTATGCATCCAAGGCCATTCAGTATGCTTCAGAAATTCAGAGCCCGTCCCTGGAACAGGAATATATAAACCGGCTCAAAGAGGCCCCCTCCAATAAATTCGAAAATGCTGCTGTTGCTTATGATAAATATGTAAAGCCTGCCCAGTGTGACCTGTTAAGGGTTGGCGCCCACTACTGCATCTCTTCAATATTTGAGGATTACAGCGCAGAAACAAATATATGCTGTTATACATCAAAAAGTGATTTTTATGAACAGCTTGAAGCAGGCAAAATGAAGCTTGCAGTTGGACAGACATTTATCACTTCTGACATTACATGGGAAGAACGAAATATAAGTTTTGCCGTTCTTCATTTCGGTGATCATAACATCAGCGCGGGAGTCAGGGACTTTATTAGCGAAGAAAAACTTGAAGAAATGAAAAAAGAATTAAAAGACTCATTTTCCCAGGGCAATATCCCTGAAGTGGTCAGGCTGATGGACAAGCATTTTGACGGGAATATTTATTCTCTATGGCATCTGTTTAAAGATGAGCAGAAAAAGGTGCTGGACCAGATACTGGAGCTTACATATGAAGGGGTTGAGACAGCCTACCGCCAGATATATGAAAACAATATAACAATCATGAATTTTTATGAAAACCTCAGGCATCAGATACCAAGGCCTTTTGTGGCTGCTGCCGAGTATATAATCAACACGGACCTGAAGAAAATGTTTGAAGAAGAGTCATTTGACAAGGTCCGTCTTAAACGTTTAATAGATGAGACCAACAGATGGTCTGTAAGGATAGACAGCACAACCATGGGTTACAAGGTGGGTGAGTGGATCAACACAAAAATGGAAATTTTCAGGAAAGAGCCGGACCAGACTGAACTGCCCGAAAGGATCAATGATGCATTGGAAACCCTGGAACCTTTATCACTGTCACTGAATTTATGGAAGGCGCAGAACATCTACTTTGCGATCAGCCAGGATTTTTTCAAGGCAATGAAAGAAAAAGATGAAAAAGGTGACGACCTTTCAAAACAATGGATAGAATGCTTTATCAAGCTGGGCAATAATCTGCACGTTAAGGTTTAGGAGGATAGTTGGAGAAAAGAGGCAGCGGAATACTAATTCATATAACATCACTGCCGTCACCATACGGCATTGGTGACATGGGTCCTGATGCCTACCGGTTCGTTGACTTCCTCGCCGAGTCTGGACAGAGCTTCTGGCAGATACTTCCTTTAAATCAGACAAATGCTGCCTATGGCAATTCCCCTTACAGCAGTTTCTCTGCCTTTGCAGGCAATCATCTTCTTATCAGTCCTGGCAGGCTGGTTAAGACAGGTTTTCTAAATGAGGATGATATTAAAAACCCTCCTGACTTTCCGATCGACAGAGTCATGTATGATAAAATTACAGAGTACAAGGAAGGGCTTCTGGACAGTGCTTTTGAGAAAATCAAAAACGAACTGGCAGAGCATCAGGAGTTTCAGCATTTCTGCACTGACAATTCCAACTGGCTTGACGACTACAGCCTTTTCATTTCTATAAAGGAAAACAACAAAGGGACGGAATGGGGAGAGTGGCCTGAAGATCTGAGGGACAGGAATAAAGCTGCATTAAGCGAATGCCGCAATAAATTCAGTAAAAGCATACTAAAAGAAAAATTTCTACAATTTCTTTTCTTTAACCAGTGGTATTCTTTGAAAAATTATTGTGATAGCAAAAACATAAAAATTATCGGAGACATCCCAATTTATGTAAATTACGATAGTGCAGATGTTTGGGCAAATCCTGAAATATTCAGTCTTGATGAAACCAGAAAGCCTGATAATGTTGCAGGGGTCCCCCCGGATTATTTCAGCTCAACAGGTCAGTTGTGGGGACATCCTGTATATAAATGGGATGTGATCAGCAAGTCCGGTTATAAATGGTGGATAGAGCGAATAAGTCATAACCTCGACCTTTTCCATATGTTCAGGCTGGACCATTTCAGGGGATTTGTAGGATACTGGCAGGTCCACTCAACAGAAGAAACCGCCATCAACGGCAGATGGGTGCCTGCCCCTGCAGAGGATTTTTTCAATACCCTTTTAAAGCATGTGCCTGCCAGTTCTATCATTGCTGAAGACCTCGGGATAATCACTGATGATGTAAGAGATATAATCGTTAAATTCGGCTTTCCGGGAATGAAGGTACTTTTATTTGCATTTGGAGAAGACCTGCCGACCAATCCTTATGCTCCGCATAATCATATAAAAAACTGCGTCATATATACCGGTACACATGACAACAACACAATCAACGGTTGGTACAAATCAGAACTGAACACAGAAGACAGGGAAAGAATTTCACTCTACATGGGGAGGGAGGTTAATGAAAAAAATATTCACTGGGAACTTATAAGGCTTGCAATGATGTCGGTTGCAGATCTGGCAATCATCCCGATGCAGGATATACTGGGTCTTGGTGAAAATGACAGGATGAACCTTCCGGGCAGTCCAAATGGAAACTGGGAGTGGAGACTAAGACAGGAACTGCTGTCTCATACCTTGATTAAAAAACTATTTGATATGTCTATTATTACAGGCAGGCATAAGTTAATTGAAGATGAGTGAAGGAAACTGCATTTGCAGAACAGTTATCTGGTCAGTGCACCGGGCTGAAGATTTGATATAATATTGTCATACTCTTTTTTCTTCTCAAGACTTGATGTATCATCAAATTTCGCAACAAGCTGAATATAGTCCAACCCCTGGACTGAATTAACAGCCTGTATTCTGATTACATCTGCAGTCAGCCCATGCAGCCCCGTTCTGTTATTAAGTTCAATATGAACCTGCACATTATCCAGAATGCCGGGCAGTCCGTCCTTATTGTTAAATATTCCCAGTATACCGCCTGAACTTACATTAATCAGCTGTCCCCTGCATGTTTTGCCCTCAAATTCCAGAAAGATCTTCCCCTCTGCCTTAATCCTTTCTAATTTCCTCCTGTCTCGCGGGTCCTGTTCATGCTTTCCTATTATCTCTTTAATATTGCTGACTATATGCTCCATTAACAAAGGCTTGATTAGGTAAGCATTCGCCCCCAGTTTCATCGCAGCTTTAAAACTCTCTTCTCTCCTGTCTGAAGACATGAGAACAACAGGGACAGCGCTTAATCTTGAATGCCCTCGCCTCCATTCAAGAAATTCATCTCCGCTCAACATCGGCATTTCCATTGCGTAGATAATAAGATCATAACGTGTTTCCTCAACCCTTTTTTGAATATTCCTGCCGTTAGTCGCAACTTCACATTCAAATTTCGGGAAAATGCTCCAGCAGAGTATACTTGATAAACTGCCTCACTGATGTATTGTTTTCAGCTATGAGGACCTTCATTTTATCCATAATAGTTAACCTTCACAATTAAATTTATTGACTTCATATTTAATTTGCATTTTCACAGCCATTAATCTCATCAATCAGACCTCGAAGTCTGCCAAAATCCCTGTTGTTAAAATCAACCAACAGTCGTGGTTTATTCATAAGGTCCGGCTCATCATATTCATCCGGCAAAGGGTCTGACATATAAATCTTACCGTCCGGTTTAAGGATATTCCTGAATTTCTCATTCAATTTTTTCACAGACAGCGGATCTATTCCTGAATTAAGCCTCATAACAAGCTGTCCATTTACATATCTCAGGCTATGGTACCGGCTATAGAAATAATCAATTTTTGACACAGCATCATCAATGGAGTCTACGCATTCAAAAAGATTAAAGTCATTGTCATCAATATAGTCAGGAGACATAAGCTCTTCTTTAAGAAATCTTAACCACCTGCTCCAGTATGTCCCTCCAGGTTCATCAACCAGGAGCAAAGGCAGAGGATCATGTTTCCCGGTCTGCAGGAGAGTAAGTGTCTCCATTGCTTCATCAAGTGTTCCGAATCCTCCGGGGAACAGGGCCACCGCATCCGCCTCTTTAAGAAAAGCTACCTTGCGGTTAAAGAAATACTTATAAGTTATCAACCGCGGGTTCCCGATGAGCACCGGATTGGGCTTCTGTTCAAAAGGAAGCTGAATATTTACTCCAAAGGAATGCTCTGGTCCTGCGCCTTCATTTGCTGCCTGCATAATTCCGGACCCTCCACCGGTAATAATCATATATCCCGAATCAGTAAGTTTTTTCCCAAAATCGTGCGCAATTTTGATAAATCGGTTCATCCTTCTCTGTTCTTGCAGAACCAAAAACAGTAACCTTTCGGATATGGCTGTAAGGACCAAACATCTTTCCTGTAAACCTCATTTCTTTCAGTGTTGTGTTCATCAGCTTCATATGTGCCCTGTCGTTATTCTCCTGTCCGGCCTTCAGTGCAGCAAGGATCATCTCCCTGACAAGTTCGGGATGGCTGACATCACCAACAAGGTCCAAAAGTTCATCAATGGCTTTATCTGCAGCGCCATTGGTCCGCGTAAAATGTAGATCAATCATATTAAGTTCCTTTTCAAACACAGTCTAATTATATTAGTTATCATAATATCAATATGCTGATAATATATTAATCGTCACACATTGACAATCCCTTAACTCCTTGTGAATAAATATTAAAGAAACGAATATTCCCTTGATAAAAGTATAATAGAATTAATTGAATGTCAAGGTATTAATATAGACAGTAATAATAAGCAGTTGAATATGAAGAAAAAAATAAGAATAGGCATAAGCTCCTGTCTACTCGGAAACCCTGTCCGCTACGATGGAACTGACAAATCTGATTATTATATAAAACATATTCCAGATGAATTTGTTGAATGGGTACCTGTCTGTCCTGAAGTGGAATGCGGCTTGACCGTCCCGAGGGAAGCTATGCATTTAACCGGAAATCCCGGCAATATCCGCATCGTAACAATACATACACAAATTGATGTTACAGATACTTTGCTTAAATGGGCAGAAAATAAACTGGCAGAACTGACCACACTTGATCTCAAAGGTTTTATCTTCAAGAGCAGGTCTCCCAGTTGTGGTATAAATGGCGTCAATATCCATAATAGTTTTAATTTGCCCGTTCAGCAAGGCCCTGGTTTATTTGCAAGTGCATATATAAATCATTTCAACACTATCCCGGTTGAAGATGAAGAAGGAATAAATGATCCTTCAATTAGAGAATTATTTATGAAAAAAACGGGCATATGGGATGATTAAGCTAATTTATTCCATACGAAATTTAAACTCAATATCACAGCTGGCAAAGTCATCTGAAAAATTCTCGGCAATCAGAGGAGACTAAGTATGCTACTAGGATTAATTATTGGTGTTGCACTTGGCAGTTGCATCAGTATCATCCTTCTTGTACTTGTCAAAGATTTGTCTGTCCCATCAAAATATGATGGACTATTAAAGTACAAACAGGGTAGTACAGAATAAACTGTCAGTTTACAATCAAACCGTAATCATTCGCAGGCTTTGAATTATTAATAGTTGATTTATTAATTTACAGGATCCTGTTGATCTGAAGATTCTTTCTATAAATACATCTCCGGCTGAAGGTTCCATTCTTCAGGAGATTCATAATTAATAATTCTGTCCCCGCTGCCTTTTCCACCTTCTTCAGCCAGGTCAATATCATAGGGCATCGAAATATAGCTGTTATTTTTAGTGTTATAGACTGCCCTGACAACAGGTTTTAACATGTCCGGCTCACCATGATTTACAATGACTCCCAGGAGACCGCTCTCAAGACCGACTAGTGTACCTACCGGATAGATCCCTATGCAGCGGATGAATTCCTGGATAAGAGATGCATTAAACCGTGTCCCGCCCCAGCCATAGATCATGCGTAATGCTTCAGTCGGGTGCATCTTGCCCTCTGAAGCTCCTCTTTGTTGTGATTGCGTCATATACATCAACTATACCCATTGCCTGCCCCAGTATTGATATCTCGTCCCCTTTCAGGCCATTTGGGATATCCGCTTCCGTCCATCCTTTCATGGTGCTCATAAGCCGTGACTATAGATATATCACTTATGCCTGTGGTCTGCTCCATGATCTCCTTGCCATACTGAACATGCTTTTTGATTATTTCATATTCATCATCTGTGAGTGTGCTTTTTTTATTAAGAATCTCTGCCGGGATTTTTGAAGTGCCCACATCATGGAGTATGGCGCCTATCCCGATTTCTTTTATTAGACTTTCTTCAAACCCCAGGTGTTTTGTGAAAGAGACCATCAGGATGCATACACTCATTGAGTGGCAATATGTGTATTCATTAACACTTCTTAATCTCCCTAATCCCATAAGGGCGTCCTGATTACGGAAAATCGAGTCTGTAATTGCATCTACATCCTGTTCAACTCTGCTCCCTTTCTATGGGCTTTCCCTGCTTAACGTCATTCATTATATTTTTTATTGTCTTGATTGTTTCTGCCTTGATCTTCTTTGCCTTGACCATTTCTTCATTAACAGATATTTTGAGGCTACGCTCCAGCTTCTTTTCTGCAATTTTTGTCAGCTCTTCATGGGTCTGCTTTTTCAGTGCCTGCTTCAGTGATGGTTCAATAACATCCAGGCCTTTGTCAGTGTCAATATAAACTTCCCGAATCCCGTATTTCAGGATTTTCTCTACAGTTTCATCATCCTTTACTTCCATACTACTTCCATAAAAAGGATGGTTTAGCCAGCTGCAGTTCAGGTCATGGATATACATGCCCTTCCTTAGATACTTCGTGTTAATCTTCTTTATCATATTTATATAATTTTACGTCTTGCAAATTGACATTTTTATCTGATTATATTTTCGGTATTTATCCAATTGCCCTTTAGATCGTGGTTTCTCAGGATTTATACAGATGCTGTACTATTGAGGAAAAGCTTAGTTCACTTTACTGCAGGCCAGCTCAAATCCCATGGGATATTTACATTTTCTCAACATTTATCAGAAAGGGCTCACTTAGAAAATGCTTTCCCGAATCCGGCAACTGTTCAAACTGGTACATCTTTCCCATCCAGTTTAAATCTTAATGCATAGGAATGCAGATAACCCCTGTCATATGTATTATCCTCTTCTTTCTTATGATAGGTACTGTCGCCCAAAACAGGGGCGCCAATGCTCTTCATTGCTACCCTTAGTTGATGGGTCTTTCCGGTATAAGGCCTGAGCAGGTATAATCTGAGTCCTTCCCCCAGAGAATAGCTGAAAAAACTGGTTATGGCAGGGTCTTCATTGCCTCTTGTTAATTTCCAGCTGCCTCTGCGGGACTTTTCCATCTCCCCCCCTTAACAGTTCCCTGTTTTTTCCGGGGTCTTCGATCAGAGATGGCAAGGTAGTATTTTTCCACCATCCTGTTTCTGAATTTATGGGAAAGCTTTCTGGCGGTTTCTGAATTTTTTGCAAATATAAGCAGTCCTGATGTTATTTTGTCCAGCCTGTGAACAGAGTATAGTACTTTAAGGCCCAGGTCTGCCTTTATCTTTTCATGCAAACCTTCAGCATTACCCTCCTTGTGAAAACTCACACCAGGATCTTTACTGATGACCAGAAATTTTTTGTGCTCTGAAATTATTTTGTACATGGTCAGTCCATATTTTAAACTACCGCTGTTTAAAAAGGCTCTTCAAGTAATAGTGTGGGAAAACCCGAAAAACTCATATAATCTCCTCGGTTATTACAAAACGTTAACCTTCCCCCTTTAGCAAAGGGGGATAGAGGGGGATTTCATAGAGTATGCTTTACTAAACAGTGTCTTAAGTGTATAGGAAAAGTACATGGAACTCATTATTATTTATAAAATCTCCCCTGCCCCCTCTTTACCAAAGAGGGGAAATAAACGGTAGACTATGAAATAATGATTATTGACTCAATACTCATAGTTCTCGGAGGAATTTTTATTATTACAGGACTGATCGGCTGCATACTGCCTATGCTGCCCGGACCTGTAATAGGTTATGCAGGATTAATACTCCTTCATCTCAGCAGTGTCCATTCATTTTCCAATAATTTCCTGATCATATTAGCTTTGCTCACCATACTGGTTGGTGTGCTCGACTATGTAATCCCGATTTACGGAACGAAAAAACTTGAGGGATCAAAATATGGTGTATGGGGAAGTACAATCGGACTCTTTGCAGGAATATTATTTTTATTTCCTATAGGTATTATTATTGGCCCAATGATCGGTGCCTTTGCAGGAGAAATGATAAGCGGCAAAAAGGCGGAACAGGCAATTAAACCCGCATTAGGTTCTTTTTTGGGTTTCCTGGCAAGCACTGTTGTCCGGCTGACATTAACATCAGTTATGGCTTATTATTTTGCAGGAGCTGTTTACAATATTTATTTTGTGAGATAAACAAACAACTCCTCCCCCTTTGAAAAAGGGGGATTGAGGGGGGTTTTATGGTAGATTATTAATATGAAAGAATTTGCAATTCATCAGGATACAACCGGTCAGTGGATAGTCACTTGTGACAAAATCCCGGGGTTTTCAGCAAAAGGAAAGACCCAGGAGGAAGCAATAGAAAAAATGAAGACCGCCTTCAAAGTCTATTACCCATGCGGTGAATGTAAAGACAAATAATGTGCGGCCGCTTCGTCAGAGCTGTATCCCTTGAAGACATAGCTGACGAGTTCGGGGTTGATAAACCTGATTTTGATCTTTCACCAAGCCATAACATAGCTCCTTCCCAGAATATAGCAATTATTAAAAGTGGCGAAAAAAAGAGTCTGGCCCTTTGCCGATGGGGACTCATTCCTTCATGGGCAAAAGATCCTGCCATTGGTCATAAAATGATTAATGCCCGTTCTGAGACAATAGCTGAAAAACCAAGTTTCAAATCTTCTTTTAAGCACCTTCGCATTCTTATTCCTGCTAATGGTTTTTATGAATGGAAAAGAGAAGGCAAAATCAGGACACCTTATTATATCCGGCTTAAGTCAAGAGTAAGTTTTGCTTTTGCAGGACTGGTCAACTACTGGAAATCTCCTGAAGGTAATCAGGTCTGCACAAGCTGCATCATAACAACCGATGCAAATGAATTACTTCAACCCGTTCATGACAGAATGCCCGTGATCATCAGAAAAGAGGATGAAGATAAATGGTTAGACAATGGGGAGCAGAATAAAAATGCCTTACTTGCTTTGTTAAAGCCCTACTCTTCAGATGAAATGGATTACTACGCTGTATCACCCATGGTCAACTCTCCTGCCAACAATTCACCTGAATGTATAAACCCTGTTCACATTTAATACATGGCAATATAATCATGATCTACTAATGGAACAATTGTTGATCTCAATTTGATTTTTTTAGACTCGCCTTCTTAACTATAATACCAACCATATCAATGATTTGGTAGGAGTGTGAAATTCGATGACTTTCTCTAATAGTCAATGATTCATTATGTGTTCTGTTTTCATTGACTCATCTCTAGTCAACGATACAGACTGACTCTGACGCTGAGTATTACATAAAGTTATCTTCAGTATTATTGAATCATTGTAATACCGACTTATTAATGAAATGGGAGATGTTATTAGTCCACTGATTAATATATATTATCCTTTCTTAAATGGCTTATAAATATTGAGGTTTGCCAGTTAAAATTAATTAAAAATCAGCGCCCTTGATGGCCCTGGCATTAGTAGAATCTTACTAAAATATTAATGAGCAAGACCTTTCACTACTTCAATTGCCATTTCCATAAATAGTTGGGGTCCAGTGCCAGTTGTAAATTGGAAAAACCACCCCAAATAAGTTATTGGTTCTACTCTTATGACTGCACCTTGTTTAGTATAAAAAATAAATTTGTATATTTGTCGATACACTCCTAAAACTGCTACTCCTCCCGATTTTGTGTCCAAACATGATGTAACATCAGAATGAAGGTAAGCGTGCAGAGTATTGGATAGATCCCGTCGCTGCGTGTACCCCAAGTGAGTAGGGGAAGCGCGCAGGTCAAGATATGGCGCGGAGCCATACTGCTTTTGGATCGTGATTCGGTGGGATGGGCGAGTCGCACAAGAGCTGGGAGCAGCATCACTGCGTAGTAGTACCGGCCAAAGGGGGAGGCGAAGACGATCCATGCAAGCCAGAGTGATAGATCATCCCAGTGCAGCCCACGCGACGATCTCGAGCGCAGTAAGGTCCAAACCGTAGCGATCAAAGAGGCCCAGAACAAGAAATAGCGCGTAATTAACGCTGTTGTCGAACCGATCCAAGGGGCACCGCGGACGATCCAGGCTGCTACGCTCATGTTGTCTCCGAAGAAGTGCGGTACGTCTCCGCGCAGGAGGTTGGCCGGCTCCTGTCCACCGACCTTTCCAGGCCAGGCTAAATGCAGGTTGAGGCTATCTTGAAAACCGTAGACCATACTGCCCAGGAGTACCGTCGCAGACACGGCGCATATGCCGAGGAGCACCGCATCTCGCCAACGGCGAGCGAGGAGCAGGTAGAGTCCAAGGGTGATCGGGAAGGTCTTGATCACGACCGCAAGTGAGAGAGCCCCAACTCCCCATAGCCAGTGACCGGCGCGTAATAACAAGAAACCGAAAACAATAAATAGCATCATTTGTGTCATCAGCTGGTTGTTCTGGATAGCGAAATATAGTGGTGCAGCGAACCACACGAAATGCCAGGCTCCCGGAGTGCTCGGCATGTCGGGATCAAGCTGCGCGCACTCTCGCCACACAATCCGGAAGAGGAAGAAGGAGGCAATGAGGCCTAGAGCGATGAAGAGCGCTAACCCAATGCCCTCTGGCAGAAGGAAGAAGGGCCGCATCAACGCCGAGAATCCCGGGAGATAGCCGGGGTTGTGCACCGATAATCCTCCTTCGAAATTTATTGAGGCCGCCGCACGATGATAGGCCCACTCGGGCTCATTCGCCATGCCCTTGGTCCAGGCGCGAAGGACCCCCGCGACAGCCACTCCGTACGCAAGGATAAGACCGGTGGCTTTATGATATCGGCTCTTATTCATTAATAGTATATTTCCTCAATGATTCATTGACAATTCGTAATTGTTTTCACATCTGATTTGCCCCAATTATAGTACCATATGTTGAGTGGCTGGTTCATAAGTAACTGGAGTGGGAGGGATAGCCTAAAGAACTATTTGGACGCAAATGATTATTCTCATTTGAGATCAAATCTCTATCAATAGCTTTGCTTTCATTGTTGCCTTACATGAAATTTGCTTTGGGTAATATTTTATGTGAGAAAATTCAGTAGCTAATTAGTAACTAAATGAACAAAATAATTATGGTAGAATAGAATCCGCATATAAACCATACGTTTTAAATTTATTTACTTATAGAGGAGAATAGTGAAGCTCGCCATAGTAATGCCTTGTTACAACGAAATTAATACTATTGAAAACATTATCAATCTGGTATTAAGTGTAAAGCTCGATATGGATAGAGAACTGATCATTGTAGATGACTTTTCAACTGATGGTACTAGAGAATATTTGCAATCTATAAAGGGGGAAAATAATGGGATTAGAATTATTTTTCAGCCCAGAAATCAAGGGAAGGGAGCAGCTATAAGAAGAGGTTTTGAATGCGTAACCGGTGATGTAATAATTATTCAAGACGCTGACCTTGAATATGATCCAGAGAACTATGTTCAACTTCTGAAACCTATAATAGAAAATAAGGCCGATGTAGTCTATGGCTCTCGCTTTACCGGTGGTGAGTCTCACAGGGTGCTTTTCTTTTGGCATTCCATCGGCAATAAGTGCCTGACACTTTTATCAAATATGGTCACAAACTTGAACCTCACTGATATGGAAGTTTGTTACAAGGTTTTCCGTCGGGAGATACTGGATAAGATAACGTTAAGGGAAAACAGGTTCGGCTTTGAACCTGAAGTCACTTGCAAGATAAGCCGGTTCAATTACAGAATATTCGAAGTGGGTATCTCCTATTATGGCAGGACTTACGCAGAGGGTAAAAAAATAAACTGGAAAGACGGCTTGAGGGCGTTCTATGTAATCCTGAAATACGGTCTCTTTAAATACGATTAGACATGTCATTAATATTTGACCCTTTATCAAATGGGCACTCTTCAATTCTCTGTTATTTAGCTAGGTGCAATGCAAATAAAATTGTCTATAAATATGACTATTTATAATTACTTAGGTTAAATTTACACTGAGTTGATCAAATACATCTTTCCTGATACTTTTGCCTCTAACTGCATATGGCCTGCTCACTCTGATTATTTACTTGACGTTTAGGCGCTAAGGAAATTTCAAAATCTCATATCAAAGAGTATTTTATTATCTTTGGCTTTATTGCGGTCCCCACAGAGACTCATTCATTAATACATACATTTGCTTTGTAAGTCTAAACTGTTTTGTCATTGTTCTTGCTAGTCTGTTTTGCAGTTGCTGCATTACTTATATACGCCTTGTCGGCAAGCTCAACTCATTCCGGAATCTGCAAATATATATTATTTATCATCCAAAATTCCAATAACATAAAACCACTCATAATTAGATATTCCTATTGAAGTAACTTCCAGAATCAAGATTACAGAAGATTATCGTCGAAATTCCGACCTACCCCATTTCAATGATAAGACTGATTTATCATTGAAAATCAAAGTAGTTGAGGATCATTGACTATTAAATATTAGTTGCAATTCAGAAATTGCTACTTTATGTGAAAAACAGTATCTACTACTTCCGGTTTATTATATCTTCAACCGCCCTTGACCAGACATTATATCCCTCATTGCTTATGTGGACCCCGTCTTCAAGCAGGTACTCTTTGATTACCATGCCCTTTGTGTCAACAAACCTGCTGTAAATATTAAGCCAATCTATCCCTGTTTCATTTGCAAGATTTTGAAGCGCTTCATTCACTTTTTTAATATTATCATTCCTAATATATTCCATATTTACTGGCAGAAGACTGTTTGCGATGATGTCTGCTTCAGGATAAGCTGACTGGAGCCTCTCTATAATTACTCTGTAAAATCCGATAAAATCATCGTCTCCCATAGCTATATTGTTTATTCCTGACATTATAAAAATCATATCAGCATCTGCAAAAGATTCCCCAATCATCATGACCCTGGATAACAGTCCCTGAACAGATTCTCCGGCATTCCCAAAGTTTCCAACTTTATGATCTGGAAACCTCTGCTGCCAGTCAAAATACTCTATGAGGGAATCCCCTATAAAAAGTATGTTCATAAATATAATATCCGTTAACTGTATTGAGGTAATTTAAAATTTATACGATAAAATGACTGAAGAACCGGTCTGATCCAGAACAGGCTGGATTGCAAATCTAGAGTTATTCTCATCCTTATGCAACTTGCAAATAGCCTTACCAGTGAAGTATCCGAGAGAAGCACCAATGAACACGTCTGAAGCCCAGTGAGCATTGTCATTCATTCTTGACCATCCAACCAATGAAGCGAGCCCATATGCCAGCGGCGGAACAATTAAATTGTCTTCATATTCAGTAGCTATTGGAGTGGCTATTGAAAAAGCCAGTGAAGCATGACCGGAAGGAAATGCCAGATGATCACCACCACCCCCCGGACCATCCCATGAGTCAAAAGGGTCTCCTGTCCTTGGTCTATGCCTCTGGAAGGAATACTTCATCAGTTGAGTGAAAACACCTGTTATTACAACATTTTCTATAGTTAGAAGGGCAGTCCGCTTAACCTTATCATTATTGGCAACATGACCAACAGCATAAAAAAGCACCAATGGCGGCAGGACTTTCTTGTTATCGCCAAAAGGCTCGGCAAACTCTGAGATATCATCGTGCCGGTTGTCCTGTATCCATTCATTTATTTCCTCGTCTAAGGCGTATAATCCCAAAGTTACGCCAACAACAAGGGATGCCTTGAGCCAGTCATTTTTGTCCCATCTTAAAGGTGAGGTGACTATATCTTTTGTATCTGAGATATAACCTTTGAAGTATTTTGAATTAAGGCTTATTTCTTGATTAGATGACGTATGCCCATCCTGCGCAGAATACACATTGGTCACTCCATAAACTGACAACATGGCAACAATTAAAAGTAACACACCGATTTTGTACACTATTTCCCTCCTTTGAATATCCATAAGGACAAGTCGGTATATTATGCATGAGATCTACAGGCATGTAAACTGTATATATTGCCAGACAGCACTATGATTTTACTTCAGGCTCATCAGGATAGCCAGGAGGTCATATATAGTCGTAAGGGCCTTAAGGAAGGCCTTAATGATACATATCAATAGCCAATATTTCGGCTAAAGAAAAAGAGGTGGAGGATGTTGATAGGGGACATGGCTGAAGTTAAAAGATTGGGCTCTTTTTTGGGTGGGATATCCTTTTAACATCAATATCAACATCCTCCACATACTATTTATCAGCAAATGCCCTTGTTGTCAAGAGATATTATTTTAATATAAGGATATGAATTTCTTATGCTGCAACTTCATACAAATAAATCAGATAAAACTCCTCATTATCAGGCTTTACCAGTCATTTACTATTGGGCTGTAACTCCACCGGATACAATAAAAGCCATGATATCACCACTATCAGCAGATATAGGAGTTACCTGTTCTTTAGGAACGACTAAAAGATTACCGGCAAAGTTATACGACTGGGGCAGGTATACAGCAACTTTGTCAGCGAACCCTATATTTTCAAGACTCTCCCTTGTCACAAACCCTATGGCCTGGATATTACTGCCCGGTGACAGAGTGACCAGAACAGGTTTGTCAAAACTCTTCTTATCACCCACAAAAGCTCCTATCAGGTCCTTTACAGAAGAATAGATCATTTTTACAAATGGTAAGCGCTTAAATATTTTATCAACAAGACCTACCAGCTTTTTAGCAATAAAATTTGAGGAAATAAAGCCCACGATTGTTATTGATACGATCGTAACAAGAAACCCCATCCCCGGCACGCTGAACTTAAAAATACTGTCTATCTTTGTAAAAATGACATAAATTACATACACGGTTGCCACCAAAGGAACAAGAACAAGCAGCCCTTCAAAAAAATATTTTGTAAATCTTTTCATATTAGCCTCCAAACTTTCTTAGTTCTTAGTTTTTTGTTCTTGGTTATTAGTTATTTGCTATCCAGTCTACTGCCTCCTGTCCCCTGTTTTCTGACTACTTACTACTGTCTACTGACTACTGTCCCCATAATGCGTTAATATAGCTGTGATGAATTCAAAAAGCAAATCAACATTAACTCTCAAGATAGAGCGTCCAGCATATGGCAACATCTCCATCAGCAGACATGATGGAAAGGTTGTGCTTGTCAATGGCTCACTTATTCCCGGTGAAACCATCGAGGCGGTCATTGAAAAGGAAAAGAAAGATTATATCTCTGCCTCGGTTCATAAACTCGTAGAATCTTCTCCTGAAAGAGTCAAACCGGAATGTGAATATTACGGCAATTGCGGTGGATGTCATCTGCAGCATATCCCTTATGATCTTCAGGTAAAGTTAAAAGAGGATATCCTTTCTGATTGTTTAAAACGGATCGGAAAAATAGAAACTGAACTATCTGCTCCGCTTATTCCTGATTCACCCTGGAATTACAGATCAAGAGCTCAATATAAAATCTCAGGGAATAACATCGGTTTTTACAGGGCGAAATCCCATGAAGTAGTCAACATATCACATTGCCCCCTGGTAATTCCGGAGCTCGACAACTTCTATCAAAAAGGAAGAGACATTATCAGTTCAAACAGAATTATTAAGGAACTTCACATTATGTCTGGCGATAGCGCTGTTGCAATGGTTAAGATATCTGCAAAACAGGAAGCAGCTCCGGACCTGGAACTGCTGGCTATCCAATTTACTGAAGCAGGTTTTTCAGGAATTATAATGGAGACTGCTGACAAGGAGAGTTTTGGGTATGGCAGGACATATACTACGCTGGATCTTGGAAAAATCAAATACTCAGTCTCTCCGTCATGCTTTTTCCAGAGCAGCTGGAAACTTAACGTCCAATTAGTTGATCACATAAAAAATACTCTAGCTCCACTGGAAGACAAGGATATTCTGGACCTCTATGCAGGTTCAGGAAATTTTTCATTACCCCTGACAGAAGCTTACAGAGTAGTGGCAATTGAAGAGAACAAATCTGCTATAGAAAATGGAAAAAGAAGCATTGAAATGAACGGTATTGAAAATGTCGTATTTATCAGGTCTTCTGCTGAAGATTATATAACAGATGATGAATTTGAAATCATGATCGTAGACCCTCCCCGCACTGGACTAACAGGAAAGGTGATTAATAATCTCTTATCAATGTCGCCGGAACGGATTGTTTATATTTCCTGCAACCCAACTACCCTGGCAAGAGATCTGAAAAAGCTTGCTGAAAAATATGATATTGAATCCGTCAGATTAGTTGATTTCTTTCCTCAGACATACCACATAGAGTCACTGGTTTTTTTAAAACTGAGATAGAAACTCCTTCAACCTTTCTACCCCCACCTTCAACTTTGATATCTCCTGGGTATAGGCCAACCTAACATACTGATTAGTACGGTTACTACCGAAATCAATACCGGGAGTTATGGCAACTGCTTTTTCATCAAGAAGACACCGGCAGAATTCCATTGAGTCTTTGCTGTATTTGCTTATATCTGCCCAGATATAGAACGCTCCGTCAGGAGCTGCATCTACAGTGAATAGTTCCTTCAGTTCTTTATAAAGAAAATCTCTTCTTTCCCTAAATGTGTTCCGCACATTTCCAAGGTGCTTCATATCAAAGGCCTCAAGAGCAGCATGTTGTGCAGGAGTATTGGCAGCAATATAAATATTCTGAATTATAATCTCAGCCTGTCTCACCATATCCTCAGGCAATATCATCCAGCCCACCCTGAACCCGGGCATACAAAAGTATTTTGAGAAACTGTTAATAACAATGGCACGGTCTGAAAACTCAAGAGCAGTGCGCTCTTTCTTGTCATATACAAGCCCATGATATATCTCATCTGATATGTACCTAAAATCTCTCTGATCAGCAATATTAATCAATTCCTCTACAGTCTTATCCTTATAAAGATTCCCTACAGGGTTTGAAGGAGACGGAATAATCAGCCCTGCTATATTATCTATTTCCTTAACTGCGTCAATGGGTATCTCATAGTTGGTATCTCTGTTTATAGATATAAATTCCGGTTCCGTGTCCAGGAAATATGCAAAGTTCTTATAGCATGGATAGGATGGATCGGATAGAACGAGTCTTTTATCCCTGTCAGCCAGAAGTGATAAAACAACCATAAAAGCCCCTGATGTGCCGGGGGTAACTATTATCCTGTCTGGAGAAACTGATACGTTATAAGTATTCAGGTAGTACTCGGCTATCTTGTCCCTAAGCTCAGTCAGTCCTTTCGCAGGGGTATAGTGAAACTTATTATCCTTAATGGCCCTGATATATGCCTCTTTGACCTTTCCAGATGGTTCAAGATCAGGCTCGCCCACCTCCATATGAATAGCACCTTTCATGGTCCTTGCCTTTGCAAGTATGTCCATGACTATAAAAGGGTGATATTTTTTTAATAAGCTTTTTCATTATCTGTACTTATAGTTATTATCAAATTATTTGTCATTCCGGACTTGATCCGGAATCCAGTCTTTTCACATACTAATAATCTATGGATCCTGAATCAAGCCTGCCTGCCGGTAGGCAGGTTCAGGATGACATAGAGAAACATGATCTTAAATGTCCCTGTTACTTATTACTAGTTACTCGTCACGCGTTACTTGTCACTTGTTACTTATAATGTAACTATTGTAACACCGTGAGAACCTTCATCTGCATGGCCTTTCCTGAACTCCTCTACAAGAGGATGGTCCTGAAGAAAATCACTTATGGCTCCGGCAAGTATGCCTGTTCCGATGCCATGTATTATTTTTACCTGATTCAGTCCGGCAAGAGAAGCATCATTTAAATATCGCTCAATCATGGAGAGCGCTGGATCTACCCTCTGACCAATCACATTAATCTCTTCAGAAACATTTAAATCTATTGATAACCCTGTAGGGGCACGGCATGCCGTGCCCCTACCAGGTGCATTTGATATGTTTTCTTGCTGACTATTCATCGCCTCTGACAACCCCGATAAAGGGATCATAATCTCTTTATCATTTACCATGACATTGCATCGGCCTGTCTTCTGATTGAACGATAAAACAACACCATGTGTCCTGAGAGAATGAATATATACATTTTGTCCCTCGCTGGCTTCTTTTATTGCCAGAATTTTTTCAGGCGCATATTCTTCCTTTTTCTTTTTAAGCTCTTCCTGTTTCTTATCAAGTTCTTTTAATATTTTTCTTTTTTCTGCAATACCGGCCTTTTTTACCTTATCTATCATTTCAGCAGCTTCAATTTTTGTCGCTCTTATTATCTCCTCAGCTTCAGCCAGAGTCTCTGCCATTGACTGCTTTTCCCTGGATTTTATCCTCGTTAGCTCTGTATCCAGAGATGCCCTCAATTCAGCCACTTCAAGTTTTAATTTTTCTATTTCTTCAAGTCTCCTGTCAATATCTATGTTTTTCTTTTTCAGATCAGTAATAAGAGATTCAATCTCTGCGCCCTCTCCTTTTAAAAATTTCCTTGCCTCTTCAATAACCTCACTTTGCAATCCAAGGGACTGGGCAATTTCAAGGGCATGTGACGTTCCGGGTTCACCAACAGCAAGTCTGTATGTGGGCCTGTATGATGTAACACCATTATCTGTTATTTCCCGCATCTCCATTGAGCTGTTTGTCATCCCCTCTTCTGAATGGGCAAAGGCCTTAAGCATGCCAAGGTGGGTAGACACTATTGTTAGTGTGCCTCGCTCTTTCAGCTTTCTTAAAATTGAACATGATAAAGCACCGCCCTGCTCCGGGTCAGTTCCTGTGCCCAGTTCATCAAAGATGACAAGTGATTTGGAATCGCTATTATTTATAATTTCTGAAATACGTGTAACATGGGCTGAGAAGGTAGACAGGTTCTGCTCAATTGACTGCTCATCACCGATGTCTGCAAAGACCCTGCTCAAAAAGGGTATTGATGTCCCCGAACCTGCAGGTATATGCATTCCGGACAGGGCCATCATTGTCAGTATGCCTAAAGTCTTCAGCGCCACTGTCTTTCCTCCGGCATTTGAACCGGTAATTACCATACATGAATGATTTCTGCCCAATTCCATATCAAGCGGGACAAGGGCATTACTTCGCTTTTCTTTATCAAGGGTCTTCCACAACAGCGGGTGTCTTCCTGCCAGTATTTTTATGTACCCATGATTATTAATTTCCGACGGGGACATATCCAGTTTCTCTGCAAATCCTGCCAGGGCATTCAGGGCATCCACACGGGCAATAATATGATAATCGCTTTTAATAGTATCAGCATTTTCTCTCAGCAAGGCTGCCAGTCTCTGCAGTATTCTATACATCTCCAGTTTTTCTTCTGCTCTTAGAGACTCAAGCTCATTTCCGATTACCTGAATGGAGTAAGGCTCTATGTAAACTGTTTCACCTGTATTGGAAATGTCATGGACTACACCGGGCACACTACCCTTTGAATCAGTTTTTATAGGAATGACCCACCTGTTATTTCTTTCAGCAAGGTAGTGGTCCTGCAAGTGAGGTTCAAGGTCTTTCTGTTTAAGTATGCTGTCAAGAACAGTCTTAATCTTTCTCTCACAGGTCTTTAAGTTCTGCCTGATATGGGAGAGTTCAGGAGATGCATTGTCAGTAATTTTACCTTCCCTGTCAATAGACCTTTCTATTGTATCTTTTATTTCAGAATGGGTTGTAAGCTCGGAAGCAATATTTCCCAGACCAGGAAAGTCAGTGCTGTCACTATATATCTTCAGGTTGAATACAGAATAAAAGAGAGGAAGAAAGGATCTGAATTCAATTGGTTGCAAAATGGAATCAGCAGGTCGCAGCTTCTGTAATAAAGGCAGCAATTCATCAAACTGCTCTATTCCGATATGACGCCCTTCAGACATGATCTGCCTGCATTCGGAAATAATAGCGACCTGTAATGATATAACCTCAGTATCCGAGAGAGGCCTCATTGTATTAATGACTTCCCTCCCAGGTGTGGTAACAGCATAGACAGCAGCCATCTCCAGAACCTTTTGAAATTCAAGCACCCTGTATGTATGATTATCCATGATTAAAAAAGGTTACTATATAATTCATTTTTTGGCAAAAGTTGATTATTACAAATTCAGACAACAGAATGCAGATTTCAGAAAGCAGACAAATAACAATCGACTTGAATTATATTGAAGGGGCAGCTTATGTAGGGGCAAGGCGCTGCCTTGCCCTGTTTTAAAAAACCTGAAATCTAATTTTCTTCTTCAGGCTCGGGCATATCTTCCTTATAACCGCAGTCCTTTTTAAGGCAGGCAATGTATTCACCTTTTTTAGTCTTCTTTTCAACTAAAATTGTCGCATCACACTGAGGACACTTTCGGTCAACCGGTTTATACCAGGTGGCGAATTTACATTTAGGATAATTGCCGCAGCTATAAAAGACTTTACCTTTTTTAGTTCCTCTCTCAACAAGCTCACCGCCGTCATCAGGACACTTTATGCCAATACTGAGAGGTTTTGTTGTTTTGCATTCAGGGTACTTGCTGCAGGCCAGAAATCTTCCAAATTTGCCTGACTTCAAAACCATGTCAGAACCGCATTTGTCACATTTCTCATCTGTCTTATAAGCTTCTGCACCCTGTCCATCGCCTTCTCCCTCAAGAGGCCTGGTATTCTTGCAGTCAGGAAACCCGGTACAGGCAACAAACCTTCCATGTAGTCCCCACTTGATCACCATTGGCTTGCTGCACTTGTCACATATCTCATCAGTAGGAATGTCTTCGGGTTTGACCTTGCCCTGGATATTCATGGCCTCTTCAAGGTCTTTATCAAAAGGCCTGTAGAAATCCATCACAATATCGACCCATCGTAAACCACCCTCTTCTATCTTATCGAGGTTATTCTCCATTTTTGCCGTGAAGTTATAATCCATCAGTTCTGAGAACCTCTCAACAAGCATATCACTTACCACAACCCCAAGCTCGGTCGGTTTAAATTTTCTATCTTCTTTTTCAGTATACTTCCTGTCCAGTATGGTTGAGATTATATTTGCATATGTACTTGGTCTGCCAATTCCTTTGGCCTCAAGCTCCTTTACAATTGTCGCTTCCGTGAACCTTGGAGGAGGCTGGGTAAAATGCTGCTTTGGTTCAATACTCAAAGTCTTCAGCACATCGCCCTCAGAAAGGGATGGAAGCAGTCCTTCCTCTTCCTTTGCGGTATCACCGCTTTCAATATAAAGCTTCATAAATCCAGGGAACTTGACCACTGTACCGGATGCTCTGAATAAATACTTACCAGTCTCAATATCAACAGATGTCTGCTCAAGCGAGGCTGATATCATCTGGCTTGATATAAAGCGGTTCCATATAAGCGTGTAAAGCCTGTGCTGGTCCCTGCTCATATAACTTTTAACCTCCTGGGGCAGCCGGAGCACAGATGTAGGCCTTATTGCTTCATGTGCTTCCTGCGCTGATTTTTTATTCTTGTACACAGGAGGCTTTTGCGGTATATAGTCATTGCCGAATTCACCTTTTATAAAAGCACGTGATTCCTGTTGCGCTTCACCCGCAATTGTGACTGAATCGGTCCTCATATATGTAATCATACCGACCGATCCTTCTGTGCCCAGCTCAATACCTTCATAAAGCTGCTGGGCAACCATCATAGTCTTTTTTGCAGTAAATCTCAGTTTACGTGAGGCCTCCTGCTGAAGTGTGCTTGTAATAAATGGAGGGGCCGGAGAACGTCTTCGTTTTTTCTTTTCGACCCTGGTTACTGATAAGGTTTTATCTTTAATGTCATCCACAATGGCATTGGCATCTTCTCCATTGTTAATTTCTATTTTTTCTCCGCTGACCTTAAACAGTTTGGCATCAAAAGCAGGAGGGGCCTTGCCCTCAAGAGCTGCAGTAATGCTCCAGTACTCTTTTATATTAAAGGCCTCGATCTCTCTTTCCCTGTCAACAACCAGCCTCAAAGCAACTGACTGCACACGTCCGGCACTCAGACCACGTCTGACCTTTCTCCATAACAGAGGGGATAGCTTGTATCCAACAAGCCTGTCCAGAATCCTTCTGGCCTGCTGGGCATCAAAAAGATTGGTGTTAATCTTGCGCGGGTTTTTTATAGCATCTGTGACCGCTTTTTCAGTTATCTCATTAAATTCAACGCGGAACATTTTATCAGAAGCTCCGCCCAGTTCATCTGCAATATGCCAGGCAATAGCTTCGCCCTCCCTGTCAGGGTCAGGAGCAAGATAAATTTTATCTGCTTTTTTTGCCGCCTTCTTTAATTCCTTAAGTATCTTTTCTTTTCCCTCGATCACAACATAAGTAGGCTTCAGATCGTTTTCGATATCAACACCGATCTCTTTTCGCGGCAGGTCTTTTATATGACCTACAGAGGCCTTGATAGTAAAATCTTTACCAAGAAATTTACTGAGGGTCTTTACTTTTGTTGGTGACTCAACTATTAACAGGGACTTCATTAATACAACTCCTTAAATAAATCCCCCTTACTCCCCCTTTTTCAAAGGGGAAACCTATTCCCCTCTTTAGCAAAGAGGGGGCAGGGGAGATTTTCTCATTATTGCTTCATCGATTTCTTTATCGGAGATTTCATGAAAACCTTTATAATCTCAATTAAGGGAAAAAAGTTTACCCTCTAACTGACTTATAACTCCCTTCAGTTCAAGGCTTAAAAGCACGGATAACGCCTTGCCGGTATTGATCTTTTCTTCTCTTATAATCGTGTCTATATGTTTAGGTTCCACACTGAGACACCTGAATACAGATTTCTCGTCATCCGTAAGTTCGGCCGGCTCATTTTCTGCTGCCAGCACATCTTCCTTAAGGGCTCCTTTTAACTGGGGGGCCAGTTCACTAATAACCTCATCAGCGCTTTCTACCAGTTTTGCACCCTTTTTAATGAGGTCATTTGTGCCCCTGGAATTCCTTGATGTTATGTTCCCGGGCACAGCAAAGACCTCTTTACCCTGTTCAAGGGCATACGTTACTGTAATGAGAGAACCGCTGTCAAGTGTCGCCTCAACAACTAATACTCCCATGGACAGGGCGCTGATAATCCTGTTTCTCCGGGGAAAGTTCTCTCTCAATGGCCTGGTCCCAAATGGGAATTCACTTATTACACATCCTGAAGATGCGATTTTGTTAATCAGTCCCCTGTTTGACGCCGGGTATGGAACATCAATTCCTGAACCCAGCACGGCAATGGTCCTGCCCCCTGATTTCAATGCCCCTATGTGGGAAGCTGTGTCCACACCTCTAGCCATTCCACTAACAACAGTCAGGCCTGATGAGGCAAGCTTATATCCCATCTTTTCTGCCACATATTTACCATAAACTGATGAGTTTCTTGAGCCCACCATTGCAACGGCATATTTGTCAGACTTTTCAATCCTGCCTTTTATATATAGTATTGGAGGTGCATCAATTATTCTCTTCAGGCCTTCAGGGTAACTCTCATCAGCCTGCGATACAATATGGATGTTATTCTTTACTGCAAGATCAATCTCTTTCCGAACCCTGTCCCAACCGTTAAACCCGGCAACACTTAATGCCCGGTTTTCTCCAACTCCTTCTACTTGTCTCAAGTCCCTAAGTGACATGCGGAATATATTTTCAGGAGATCCAAAGGCAGATAAAAGTCGACGTGATAGGACCGGGCCTATATCAGGTAAAATATTTAAGGCAATCCAATACTGCAGATCAGACATAATTCATTACATTGCTCAATATTGTTCAAAATAGTTCAACATCGTTCAATTGATGTAAAACCTAACAAAATCGCTCATGAATCCTTTGGGACTACTTTTTGAACTATCGTTGAGCAACTTTGAACTATTTGGAACTATTTTTATTTAGTTTCAGCCTTAACGCATTAAGCTTTATAAAGCCTTCAGCGTCCTTCTGGTCATAAACCTGGTCGGCCTCAAAAGTTGCCAGTTCAGGACTGTAGAGAGATTTCGGTGCTTTTCTTCCTACTACAATGCAGTTACCTTTATAAAGCTTGAGCCTTACCGTTCCGGTCACACCCTTTTGTGCTTCATCTATAAGACTCTGCAGGGCAAGCCTTTCAGGAGCAAACCAGAACCCGTAATAAACAAACTCGGCATATTTTGGAATCAGTGAGTCCCTAAGGTGGAGCACTTCCCTGTCAAGAGTCATGGACTCTACTGCCCTGTGGGCTATCTGCAGAACAGTACCACCTGGAGTTTCATATACCCCCCTGGACTTCATGCCGACAAACCTGTTTTCTACAAAATCCAGCCTGCCGATTCCGTTCTTTCCAGCTACTGTATTAAGCTGCTTCAGCAGCTTTGCAGGAGAGAGTTTTTTACCGTTAATGGAAACCGGATCACCATTTTTATAACCTATCTCTATATATGTGGCTTTTGACGGCGCCTTTTCAGGTGACACTGACATGACAAACATATCTTCCGGTGGTTCCATCCACGGGTCTTCAAGTATGCCGCCTTCAAAACTTATATGAAGAAGGTTACTGTCTGTGCTGTAAGGTTTTTTCTTGGTTACCGGAACAGGTATTTTGTTCTTCCTTGCATAGGCTATAAGGGACTCTCTTGAATCAAACTCCCAGTCTCTCCAGGGAGCAACTACCTTAATATCCGGTTTTAATGCGTAATAAGTCAGCTCAAACCTGACCTGGTCATTGCCTTTGCCTGTGGCTCCGTGGGCAACGGCATCAGCTTTTTCCTTTTTAACAATGTCTATCTGTTTTTTCGCAATAAGCGGTCTTGCTATGGAGGTGCCCATTAAATAAGCCCCTTCATAAACAGCATTGGCCCTGAGCATTGGAAATACATATTCCTTTACAAACTCCTCTTTAAGGTCCAATACATACGCCTTTGAAGCCCCTGTCCTGAGGGCCTTTTTCTTTACACCGGACAGGTCTTCTTCCTGCCCAAGGTCAGCACAATAGGCAATAACCTCACAGCCATAAGTGTCTTTCATCCACTTAACAGCAACGGATGTGTCCAGACCTCCTGAATATGCCATTACAACTTTTTTAATTTTCATTTCATCACCTCTTTGAGAATAATAAACATATCACAAGGCCATAAAAAATGTAAAATAATAGAAAACCTTATATATAAATGTATAGAATACGTTATAACTGACTATCAAAAGGAGATCCAGATAATGATGAAACAAATCTTGTACCTGCTTCTTATTCTGACCGTACCCCTTACACTTTACTTATTGTCCCTTGAGACTGTATCACCTACACCATATGACGATGACCATATCAACGCGCAAACAGTACATGACTGTTTTCAGTGTCACGGTGATGATAAAGAGTATGCCCGATCAGAAGAACATCCTCCGAAGGACCAGTGTTTTAAGTGCCATGGCCCGGTAAAACCAGAGGAAAATGATAAATAAAATCTCGCCTGATGCTGTACGCAATCTCCTGACATTTGTGAGTCAGGCCAACAAGTCCCTTCCGATCAAGTCCGGAACTATCATCAAAGCCCTGGTATCAGCGATAAACAACGATGGAGAAGCTGTCCTTCGTATCCTCTCAGGTGGAGATAAGCAAAATATTCAGGGCACTTTATTAAAGGCCCAGACCCAGACCCCATTAACTAAAGGCCAGACCATATTTCTTGAAATAATGAACGGAAAGACCGGAGTGCAGATGAAACTCATCAGTGATGGAAAAGGTCCTGCAGGTGATATTCAGACTAAGGTCAATGTCCAAAATCTCCTCACTTTTGTAAGCCAGGCCAACAAGACTCTTCCGATCAAACCGGGGACTATTATCAGAGCAATGGTAGCTGCCATCAATAATGATGGAGATGCAGTACTTCGCATATTATCATCGGGAGGCAGCTTAAAAAATATTCAGGGCACGTTAATAAATGCCCGGACCCAGACCGTTTTAACCAAAGGGCAGACTGTGCTTCTTGAAGTAATGAGCGGCAGTTCAGATACACAGGGGAAAGCAGGGGTGATAATGAAACTCATAGGAGACGGAACAGGTCTGCCAGATGCAGTGCAGCAGAAAATCCCGATAAAGATTCTAACCATGCTGGCCAGTTTATCGAAAACAACTCTTACCAATCAGGAATTCAAATCTATACTGACTCTGGTCAGATCTTTGCCTGATCAGATCAAAACCATCATCCCCGAATTTAATAGTCTTGAAAAACTCTTTGTAAATTCAAAGGAGCTTGACGGAAAAACATTAAAGACCTTTATCGAATCATCAGCTCAGTTAAAAGTTCCTGTAAAAATACTGGATTTACTTGCCCGTCTTTCGGATTCGCGTCTCTCAGGTTCAGACTTAAAGCCGCTATTAAATGCACTCAAATCCATGCCGGAGAATATCAAGGCAGCCATTCCGGAATTCAGTAAACTTGAAGCCTTCATAACAGGAACAAAGCATATTAATGGAACGGTTTTAAAATCTCTTGTCCAGTCCCCTGATCAGGTCAATGTACCGGTAAAAATACTTAACATGCTTGCCCAACTGTCCAGTTCACGAATGACCAGTTCGGAAATGCAGTCACTTCTGACCATGCTCAGGTCTATACCGAATGATATAAAAGCAGCAATTCCTGAATTCAGCACCCTTGATCTCCTGCTGTCTGGATCAAACCAGATTGACGGAAAAATGCTTAAGGCTTTTATCGAATCATCAGGTGTTGCACTGGAAACAAAAATGAAGATAGCAATATTGAGTGATCCGGGCTCTGTGCTACAGAACCTTACGGCTCTTCAGGCTGGGGGTGACCTGAAAGTCCTGCTTTTTAAAATAAAGAAAATGTTGATTGAGCAAAAAGTAATAAGCCGTCTTAAACAGGCCGGATTAATACCTGATGAGATATCCCGGATAGCTGATAAATTTATCAGGCATATAGAATTCTTCCAGTTCAGTTCCAGGGTCAATGACATGTTCTACACTTTTCTTCCTGTACTGTGGGAGGGATTTAATGACGGAGAGCTTTTATTCAAAAAGGGCCGGCACAACAAAAAGCCCTCCTATTCCTGTGATTTGAACCTTGACCTAAAGAGCCTCGGCAAACTCTCCATATCGATCACTACAGTAAACAAGGAGTTTTATATTACTTTTCATGTTGACAGCCAGAAAACTCAAAAACTCATTAATTCTGCAAAGGTAACACTGCAGGAGAGATTTACATCACTGGGAATGCCCTTAAAGGCATTAAGTATTAACCACAGAAAAGATATATCATTCGGCACAATACAGCAAAAAGAGATCAGCATGAAGGCCTGAAATTAATGCAAGGGTCCCATACGTAGGGGCAAGGCGCTGCCTTGCCCCTATAAAACATATGAAAAAGTCTACAGAAAAAGCCGCAGCATTAAAATACGAACACGGCAAGGACTCAGTTCCAAAACTCGTTGCCAAGGGCCGTGGAAAAACCGCTGAGAAAATCATCGAAATTGCCAGAGCAAATGGTATACCTATTGAGGAAGACCATGAACTTGTTGAATTTCTCTCCATGCTGGACCTATATCAGGAGATCCCTCCTGAGATGTACCTGGCAGTTGCCGAAATACTTGCATTTGTATATTCGTTACATAAAAAGGCCGACTCCTGACCCCTTGACCTCTTAAGTAATGCTGTTAAGTTTAAGGAAACAGGGGGAATTACTGTTACTGTTCTTATGAAGAATACATCAGATGCGATCAATGTGTCTGATTCAGGAATAGGGATTACATGGCGAAGTTGTTTATATTATTTACAAAGCTTGATTCTCCATTGAAGATTACTGCCCACGATAGTTGCCTGGACCGGGCATGCTATTTTTTAGTGGTATAATTACGTTATAAGATATTATTACTCCTTACTTCATTAATCGAAAGATAAGTAATCAGGAGGAAAACCATGAAAATTCTAATAGCCGACGATGATGCAGATTCCAGGACAATACTAAAAAAGGCGCTGGAGTATAACGGACATAATGTTATAGAAGCCAGCAATGGCAAAGACGCCCTTGAATTTGCAAAACAGTCTCCCCCGGAGATGATTATTTCTGACATCCTCATGCCCGGGATGGACGGATTCAGGCTCTGCCGGGAAGTAAAGCAGGACAAAAAGCTCAGAAAAGTGCCGTTTATATTTCATACTGCAAATTTCCTGGATAAGAAGGACGAGGAACTGGCAATGAACCTTGGTGCATCCCGATTCATAATCAAGCCTGTTGAAGTCAATGAATTCCTGGATATAGTGAATGACGTATTAAAAGAATATAAAGAAGAAAGGCTTCACGTTCCGAGAATGCCCCTTGATGATGAACATGAACTGCTTTATATGTATGCAAATAGCATTTCCAGTAAATTTGATGAAAAAATCCGGGAGCTTCAACTGTTTCAGTCAATATTTACAAACTCCAGTGACGCGATCGCTGTCATGGATCCGGAAGGCTATTACATTTCACAAAACAAAGCTCACAGTACTCTCATTGGACTTTCCGACAGTGACATCAAAATAAAAAAACCGTCCGTACACTGGGGAAAAGAGGTTTTCGATAAAATAATGGACATCCTCAGAAATCATGGCGTCTACCGTGGAGAAATTGTGCATTATTCCAATAGAGGCAGTGCCATATATATTGATGTTTCAGCTTTCACCGTTAAAAACGAAAAAGGCGATGCTGAATGTTATGTCAGTATTACACGTGATATAAGTAAACGCAAGGCAATGGAGAAAGAACTCAGAGACAGAGTGGCAGAGCTTGAAACATTCTATGAAACAGCGGTTTCAAGAGAACTGAAGATGAAAGACCTGAAGGAAGAAGTCAGGAAACTAAAGTCAGAAATCAATACATTAAATAAACAATGCAGCCGCAAGGTTTAAACAGTCAATACTATTTTCAACCTGCCTTTACCTGTCAATATATCTTTTCAGATAATATCAGAGAAAATTCCGGCTGTGTTATTATGGATATAATAAACAGCATATCTGAAAGCAAACAGCATGAATAGATCAATTGGTGACCACACATTCGTTGTAATTGACCTTGAAACAACAGGCATATCAAAATACGACCGTATATGTGAAATCGGGATGATAAGGATAGAGGGCAGCGAGATCGTAGACAGGTTTGATACCCTGGTCAATCCGAAAATCAATATTACAAATACAGTATTTCACGGTATTGAAGACTGGATGGTAAAAGACGCACCCCATTTCAGTGATATAGCTGAAAAGGTCGCTAACTATATAAAAGACACGATTTTAATTGCCCATAATGCACCCTTTGATATGAGATTTATCCGATATGAATTTCAGAGGCTTCATACTGACCTTTCAAATTTTGCCCTTTGCACTCTAAAACTGGCACGCAAACTCCATCCCAGCTTTCCGTCACATCGCCTTGATTATATATTAAGAGAATATGACATCATTAATGAACATCATCACAGGGCCATTTATGATGCAGAGAGCAGCGCCCACCTCTTCCTGCAAATGCAGCACAGACTTGAGGAGGCCGGACTTGATACAATCAGCTCTCTGAAAAAATGGGGGCTGCCATATGATCATAAATGGTGTGAAGAGACAATAGTTGAAAATCATAATGGCGATTTCGAATTATTATCAAGAGACAATTTAATATAACTTACCTGCTTGCCAGCTCAAATACTGTCATCCTTAGCCCCAGCACTATTTCAGCCATCCTTGAGTAATCAAGTGTATCAGCCAGATCACCCGGCCCATGATAATTGGGATTTCTGTAAAATGCGGTATCAGTAACCATCAACGCCTTATAACCGAACTTCCAGAATGACCTGTGGTCAGACAGGTCAACACCCGGAACAATTGATAATGCTGATAGAGACTCCACCGGAATATCTGTTCCTTTCTTGAAGGACGCCTTTGCTCTTTCAAGAAATTTCTTTGAATGCAGATCACTTACAAAGGTAATGAAGTTCCCTGTCTCAGGATAGAAAAATCTAAAAAAAGGAAGAGGATACATCTGGCTTCCGGGATCATCCAGAAAATATCCTATCGACTCAAGACATATCATCCCTTCAATATTTGCACTTTTGTCCTTAAGACCCTTTGCATATACATAGCTTCCCATAGACCTGCTCCTGAAAAAGGGTGGCTCTTCAAGTGTAAAGGCAACAAACTGGACTGTCTTATCCATTGGCTCATCCACAAGAAGCCTTGACAGTTCCAGCAGTCCAGCCACACCGCTTGCATTATCATCAGCGCCGGGGGTACCGGTTACAGTATCATAGTGGGCTCCAACTACAAGTACTTTATCAGGGAATATCGCACCCTTCTTTTCTACCCATATATTCTGGTACTTCATGTCATTAACAGTATAAGTTTGAATGTTCAGATCATATCCATAGCTTTCAAATTCAGATGAAATATACTCAATTGATATATCCAGTGCATCCTTTTGATTGTATCCGCGCGAGCCTATTTCATCTGAGAGCTTATGGACTGTTTTTCTGAGGTTTAATTCTACAACGTCTTTTGGCATTGATCTGTCCTCTAAAGCTGTATCCTCGTTTTCAGATCTGTCTAAATCATAATAATAATTGAAGGTAATTACCAGCAGGATAATGAGTATTAAGGCTGAAGAGATAATGAAAGTCCTTTTTTTCATATCTAACCCTCTCTGGTCAAAGTATAGCACTTACTTTTTATATTCTTTATACTTAGATTTATATGATTTACAAGAAAGAAGCACACAGTATTGTTAATGCAGCCGCTTTTGTAACAAGTCAGTTATTACATGAAATGCGGCCAGACAAACCCGTCATAATCAAACCAAACCTTGTTGAACCCACCTCCCCTCCCACTACAACTGATGTGAGAATAATAGAAGGCATAGTAAAGACATTAAGAGAAAATGGCATTGATGACATAACCGTTGCTGAAGGGTCTGGTACTGGTGATACTACAGACAATTTCAATCAACTTGGATATTCCAATCTCTCTGCAAAGCTGGTAGACCTGGATAAAGAGAAAACTGTTACATTGCCTGTTCAAGGTCACCGTGTATGGAATGAAATTTCAATCCCGGAAATCCTACTGAATAAATTCATTATATCTGCACCGGTACTTAAAGAGCATTCCATGTGTGGAGTCACGATCAGCCTTAAGAACATGGTCGGCATACTGCCTGCAAAGTACTATTCAGGATTCTGGGTGTATAAAAAATCAATGGTGCATAAGTATGATACCAACGGCTGCATCGCTGATATTATAAATATTATAAATCCTGACATGGCCGTTGTTGATGCAACAATAGGAATGAGAGGGTCTCACCTGGACGGCACCCCCTGCGATCCTCCTCTAAACCTTGTCTATGGTTCTGTAGACCCCCTGGAGGCAGATAAATTCGGCTGTGAACTGCTTGGGAGAAACTGGACAGACATAGGACACCTTAATATGATTTCAGAGAATAAAATGGGTAGCAACAGACAATAAACGAGATTACCCCCTCTTCAATTGACCATCAAACCCCATAATTTATATAGTACTTAAGCTATCACTATAAGAATGAAACAGAATGAACAAAAAAAACAAAAGGGTCTGCGACCCACTACCTCTAAGGCAAGAGAGGCACTTTTTAATATTTTAAGGGGCAGAATTGAAGGAGCCCGCTTTCTTGATCTATATGCCGGCACCGGAGCAATCGGTATAGATGCCTTAAGGGAAGGGGCTTCAGAAGTTGTCTTTGTTGAGGTCAGTAAGGTAAATGTTAAAAGAATAAATGGACTTATAGAAAAATATGATTTTGAAGATTTCAGTAGAGTGGTGACAAAAAAAGTCCTGCCCTTTATCGAGGCGGCTGAGCTGGATAATCAGAAGTTTGATATTATATTCCTTGACCCACCTTACCATACAGATGAAATAGTCAATGCCATGTCAGCGATCAGCAATGCCACGATCCTTAACAGTGATGGAACAGTGATAGCAGAACACTTTAAAAAGAGAGAATTAGCAGATAGCTTCCACAATTTAAAAAAAATAAAAGAGTATAATTATGGTGACTCTGTATTTACATTTTTCAAAAAAGCAGAAAGTCAGGAGCAATAAATGAGCAAGATAGCAATTTATCCCGGAACCTTTGATCCTCTTACAAACGGCCATTTAGATCTTGTACAGAGAACATTGACCATCTTTGATGAGGTAGTCATAGCTGTTGCGCCAAGCAGTAAAAAAAGTCCTCTTTTTACAACGGACGAAAGAATAAAACTTATTCAGGATTGCATAAAAGGATTCAAGGGAGCCAGTGTGGAGGCTTTTGATAACCTGCTTGTGCATTATGCCAAAGAGAAAGGAAGCGTGGCTATAATTAGAGGTCTTCGTGCTATTTCGGATTATGAATATGAACTCCAGATGGCCCTGATGAACAGGCGTCTTGATTCAACTGTAGAGACCGTATTCATGATGCCCAGTGAAGAACATACATTTATATCCTCATCCATTGTAAAAGAGGTTGCCTCCTTTGGAGGGTCTATAAAGGGATTTGTGCCGGAAGCGGTTGAAAAAGCTCTAAAAGAAAAATATAAGAAATAAGTTAGGGGTCCAGCCTGCCTGCCGGCAGGCAGGGATTTAAGGAGTCCAGGATTCAAGTGAAAGAATCAAACAGCCTTTGGCTTTCTCTCCAGTAACTGCCCAGCAGTAGTTAGAAAGTAAGCCTCTTACACTCGAAACCTTGCACCCTGGAATCCTCGAACCCTGTTTTTGACATGGGCCAATTAAAAATCATTACAGCAATACTTATCTGGAGTTCTCTGGGCATCTTTGTCAGAAAAGTGAATCTGCCAAATACAGCCATAGTCTTTTACTCCTGTCTTATCGCCGGGATTCTCCAGTTAATTATCATTTCTGCAAAAGGTCAATTAAAGGATGCAATCAAGACCAAAAGCAGCAAATGGGATGTGCTCTTTCTTTTTCTGGTCCCAATATCCTTTATTGCCAACTCTCTTTTCTTTTATTATGCATTTAAGAATACAACCATAGCCAATGCTGTGCTGTCCCACTATACTGCCCCTGTATTTGTAGCGTTCATGGCGCCTTTTTTTTTAAAAGAGAAAATCCATCTCACAACCTGGACAGCTATAGCCATT
>PVMK01125371.1_pt1 | contig 68393 bp, 55 predicted proteins | sample 1853481 | NCBI WGS metagenome assembly PVMK01 (sample SAMN08533507, study PRJNA380276) | Marine sediment metagenome, whole genome shotgun sequencing project.
GTAAGCTACCCGTCCCGTCGCAGTGCCCTCTTCTTCTTACGAGCCCCTGGCGAGATCCCATGGGCTTCGTTCCTGCTCTCGTCGAGGCAGAATTCGAATCGCACGGGCGTCGCCGTGCGCGGCGCGTCCGGCAACGAACTGACGCCAACTGCCAGGGTGCGGGGATTTGTGAATCGCCTTTCGTTGGTTTGCGAGCTTGCGCTTGAGGGTCCGAGATTCGATGGCTTGGCGGAGCGCGAGCTGTTGTGAAAGGCGCTTTCGGTCGCGGCCCGAGATGGGTAGGGCGGCGAGGAGGCCTCGCTGGTGTCGATACTTCTCCTTGAATCGTCGACGCTCGTGGGACGCGGAGTCTCGGTAGCTGCTCCAGGCGTGTTGGCGCTGCATGCGGGCTTGGTCAAGTGATTGCGCGTAGTCCTTCCACAAGCTCTGCGGCACCGTGGGCGGGATGGGCGAATACTGGTGAGGCGCGCGCCCGCTCGCTTCCAGCTAACAACCACACCGTGGTTGGCGGTCTGACCGACCGGGCACCAATTTGTTGAATGACTCCCGGACTGGCGGCCAGCGGCGGGTGGCAGAAGAGCGCCAACATGGGTTGGGTCGCGCTCTACTCGTCGAGGGTGAAGCCGACCTTCAAAGTGACCTGCCAGTGCGCCACATTCCCGCCGTCGATCTGCCCTCGGACCTGGGTGACTTCGAACCACCTGAGGTGCTTGAGCGAGCTCGAGGCCCGGGCGATCGCCTTCTTGATCGCATCGTCGCTGCCGATATTCGACGAGCCGGTGAGCTCGACGGTCTTGTAGATATGGTCCGACATGGGATCCTCCTGATCGCGCACCCGCACGCTGGCGGATATCGCAAGATGTCATCGCTTGCAGGCTAGTCCAGGTACAAGGAATATTCGAACCCATCCGCCAACGACAGGGTGGTGGAGGTGAATCCGTTCTCGCCCGACTGCGTGTACTCGACATAGGGACCAAGTCCCTTGCGAAAGGTGAAGATGCTGTCTGCGAGCACGACGCAAGAGCTTGCCGGCCGCCTCGTGTGCGATCCGTGCGGCCTCGATGTCGCCCGCCTCCGCGACCTGCCTCTCGGATCTCGCCGGTGACGAAGCCGCGTATTCGCTTACCCGACAGCGCGGCGGCAACCTTCTTCATGATCGTCGTCTTGCCGCTGCCCGGAACCCCGGTCACTAGCAACACGCGCCCCTGGTGGTCGTTCATGGCGTCCTCATACCAGATAGCGTCCTGCGAAGCCGTCGCGTTCGATGTAGAGTAGAACTTATGGACGCCTGGCCAAGATGCGGCGGAGCCCTCCCAAGCCTCCTTTTCGTGGTTGTCGTGCTTGGTTTGGCGTGGTGCACGCAGGGCCGTGCCGATGTGCCATCATCGAGCGCCCCGGTTTCCAAAGAGAAAGGAGTCGGCTCACTCTTGAAACTGCCACCGCCGAAACAAACAGGCCGAGTTTCCATCGAGGAAGCGCTAGCGCGGCGCAGGTCTGTGCGAGAGTTCGACGATGTCGCACTCGGCGATGCTGAGCACGGCCAGATGCATCTCCTTGATCGCTGCGCGCGCCACGACGGGATAGTCTTTGGCTTTGCACAGCACGCGTGCGCTCTCCCTGCGCCAAAACTTGAAGTCCGGCATGTAGATGTCGACGAGCCCTTCCAATAGTCGAAGCGACGCAAGGCTATCGTAGGCGCTGGTGTTGTAGACGATCGGAATGCGAAGGCCTCGGGGAATCGCGACGGCGAGCGCTTCGACGACTTGAGGAACGACGTGCTCAGGGGTCACGAAGTTAATGTTGTGGCAGCCTCGGTCCTGAAGCTCGAGTGCCAGGTCGGCGACCTTTTCAGGTCGCAGCTCGCGGCCGGCTTCCTGCTGACTGATGTCCCAGTTCTGGCAGAACACGCAGCGCAGATTGCAAAGACCAAAGAAAATCGTGCCGCTGCCGTTGTGACCCCTCAGGCAGTCCTCTTCTCCGAAATGCGGAAAAGCCGAGCTCACTACCGCGTGGCGTCCTGTGTTGCAGACCCGGCACTCGTCCTTCAAGCGATTGATGCGACAATTGCGCGGGCACACGCGGCACTCCTCGAGTTCTCGGAGCGCCGTGGCGACCTTCCCGTTGAGCAGGCCGTTCCGCCAAGTCTGAAGATACACCGGCTCGTGATCCTCGATCACAAAACGAGGATCGGGACGCGCCACTCGGCCCCAGATCTGCCGCATGCAACGACCTTAGCACTGCGCCCGGGACGACGCTTGCGTTGGAGAACATAGCGCGCACACCAAGCGCGCCGAGAGCTTTGCATGCATGCAATCCGCTGGTTGCCCCGGCCACCGGTTTCGCGATTGTTGCCTGAGTACCTCCGCGCTGGCCCGCCAGTCACTTTCTATGACGTCTCTGACTCGCGTTGCTGCTCACGTGAGACCAGTTGAGCGAGGTCGGTGAGCTCTTGGGCCATCCACTCCACCATGTCGTCGAAAGCGATGATCCCCTGCAGACGATCCTCGGCGTCCACCACCGGGATTCGTCGCACGCCTTGCGCGCGCATCTTCTTGCGCACGTCGTACATCCGTTCGGAGTCGCGTGCTGTCGTCAGTCCCGTGCTCATGACTCGACCCACCTGCATGCTTTCGAGGTCGCTGGGAGCCTCGGCCATGCCTTTCACGACGAGGTCTCTATCGGTGACCAACGCAATCGGAACTCTGTCCGTGCCGCGCTGCTCCACCACCACGAGGCAGCCCACGTGGTACTTCCTCATCAAACGAGCCGCCTCCAAGACGCTTTCGTGTGCACGGATGATGTAAACGGTTCGGTTACAAAGCTCGCCAGCGGTCATGGTGAATTCTCCTGGGAAACAACGAGCCACTAGCGTACGACAACGCTGCTTCCGTTGCAGCCCTGCTTTGCGTCATCCAAGCTTCTCCCGTTCGGCGACACTGACCGGACGGTAGCTCCCGCCCCTGGCGGCGGGCCAAAGGAGGCGCGGGGTGTCCGCCATGATGCTCGGCAGGCGACGATGGATGAGGGCAGCGGGCGCTGCGACGCTGGCGATTGCTGCGCCGACCTTGACGCGTGCAGAGGGGAAAAAGCTCGTCACACTCTTTCTGTGCGGCGACGTCATGACTGGGCGGGGAATCGATCAGGTGCTGCCCCACCCAAGCGATCCGCGTATTTCCGAGCGCTACGCCAAAGACGCGGTCGACTACGTACGGCTTGCCGAACGCAAGCATGGTTCGATCGCCAAGCCCGTGGAGTACGGATACATTTGGGGAGCCGCACTTGGTGAGCTCGAACGACGCGCGCCCGATGTGCGCATCATCAATCTCGAGACCAGCATCACAACGCAAGACAAACCTGCGCCCAAGGGCATCAACTACCGAATGAATCCCGAGAACGTGCCCTGCATCACGGCGGCGGGAATTGACTGCTGCGTTCTCGCGAACAATCACGTGCTGGATTGGGGACGCGCCGGATGCGTCGAAACCATCGAAACCTTGCGTGGCGCGCACGTCAAGACCGCGGGGGCCGGGCGCGATGCAACGCAAGCCGCTTCTCCGGCTATCCTCCCGACTCGACAAGGCCGGGTGCTCGTGTTCGCTTTCGGGTCGGTGACGAGCGGGATTCCTCGCGACTGGGCCGCAACCGCGACAAAGCCAGGCATCAACGTTCTACCCGATCTGTCCGACGAAGGCGCACGTCGGATCGGGCACCAGGTTCGTGCAGCCCGCCAGGACAACGACATCGTCGTGGCGTCCATTCACTGGGGGAGCAACTGGGGCTACAAAGTCCCTTCGAACCAGCGAGCCTTCGCACACAAGCTGATCGATGAAGCCAGTGTCGATGTCGTCCACGGTCATTCCTCTCACCACGCCAAGGGAATCGAGATTTACAAGGGGAAACCGATCTTCTACGGCTGCGGCGACTTCATCAATGACTACGAAGGCATCCAAGGTCACGATCGCTACCGCGGCGACCTGATGCTGATGTACTTCCCAACGATCAACCCCGCGACCGGCAAGCTCGTCCAGCTGGAAATGACACCGCTTCAAATCAAGCGATTCCAGTTGCATCGCGCGTCGAGCAGAGATGCAACTTGGATCCGGTACACGCTTGCGCGTGAAGGACGTGAGTTCGGAACAACCCTCACGCTCACCGGGAGCAACGCGCTCAGAGTCGGACCATAGACGTTGCGTGCTCGTGCTTCACGCGTCCGGCGAGCATCACGATGAAGGATCCCGACTGCATTGCATTCCTCCAGTGGGCGTTACCCCGCCTTGGGCACCGTTGGCCCGGCTATCGCAAAGTGCGGCGGCAGGTCTGCAAGCGGGTAGATCGTCGCGTTCGGGGGTTGGGTCTGACCGGCATCGAGGAGTACCGCGCGTACTTGGAGGCCCATCACGACGAATGGGCCACTCTAGAGGGGCTATTGCCGATTACGATTTCGCGCTTCTTCAGGGAGCGGGACGTTTTCACGTATCTGTGCGAGATCGCGCTTCCCGAGCTTCGTTCGGTTGCAACTCCTGGGCCCGTTCGCATCTGGAGCGCTGGCTGCGCGGGGGGCGAAGAAGCGTACACGCTATCGATCGCCGCCGAGCGGTCGCAGATTCCGGTCCGGCTCCTCGGCACTGACATCGACGAGCACCAGCTCCGCCGGGCTGCAGACGCCTGTTATTCCCTCGGAAGCTTGAAAGAGCTTTCCCCTGATTGGCGCGACTATGCGTTCGAGCCGCGGGACGCGAAGCTCTGTCTGCGGTCGAGATTTCGCGAGCACGTGGAGTTCCGCAAGCAAGACATCCGCCGCGAGATGCCCCAAGGGCCCTTCCACCTGATCCTTTGTCGATACCTTGCGTTCACCTACTTCGAAGAGAATGTGCAGCGGAGAGTTGCCACCCAGCTCTGCGACCGAGTCGCACCGCGTGGCATGGTGGTGCTTGGCAAACACGAATCGTGGCCTACCGACGCTCCGCATGTAACCGAAATGAAGGAAGGACTACGCATCTATCGCGTGGAAAAGCCGCCCGTCAGCTTCGGAAGCGTGTGGATCTAACGCGCAGGCGAAGCGACGGTCAATGCATCGACTTCTTCCACGTGGGAAGCAGAGCGGCGCCTAGGGTTCGATTCCCACCGCCGCCGCTGACAACCATTTGAGATCATTTCGCTGCGATCGCGGGTGGCAAAATCACCGGCAAAAACTAATCGGAAACTCGTATCGTTTTCTTGCCGGCACCAGGAGCAATGACCCGCGTCCCCCCTGCGACGCTTTCGGCTGCGCCATCGTCGGCGCTGAGCACCGTCGAAGCGAGCTCCAGGGCTTTGCGGACGGCAAACTCAGGAGAACCGCCTTGCAAGATTTCTTGAGCGACCCGGAATGGCGGCGCGTCGATGACCAGTCTGGCGAAGTCGTGAACCGTCGCGATCGACACGTCGCCACCGTCAGCCACGGCGCGGAGCAGATCGCGTGCGCGATTCTTCACCACTGGTGAGAAATGGGGCCTTCCGAGGGTGTTTTCGGGCGTTCCTGACCGACTGGCACCCGTGAATTCGTTTGCTTTTTGATCTGCAAGGTCCGCTAAGGATCTAGTGAGGTAATACTCGTGGAGGTTCGAGTCCTCTCTTCCGCACCCAGTAGTTACGGGCACCTGGTGGATGCGGGTGTGTCATGGGGCCCGGTGCGGACAGGGACCGTAGCGCCTAGCCAAAAGTCTGACGGAGCCGTGTGCGGCTGCCCTACGGGGGCGGCGTGAGGCGCGTCGACCGGCGAGATTGCCCACCATGCACCTTCGCCAGCCGCCCGGGATGGCCTTGGCGAGGCCTTGCATCACCGCCAACCTCGGCAGGGCATCGGGGCCTAGGGGTTCATCTCGTATGCATCGCGGAGGGCATGGACTTGCTTCCACACGCGAGCGTAGCGATCGGTATCGACGATCGGTTTGCGAATCATTTCGAGGCAACTTTGCATTTGGGTTTCGGTGCTGCTGGGCTTCGAATAGAGATTGAGCGCATGGCTCGAGAAATCCCGCACCATGAAGTCGAAGATCTGATCGACGACGTCTTCTGAGATGTCGTAGATCTTGGCGTTCTCGAGGATCAGCTGCCCGTAGACCACGAGCGCGAAAATTTCGCCACTGGCGAGCAAGAAGTCGATGTCCTTGCGCTGCGCGTCATTGGGCGGTGCCGCCATCAGCATTGCTTTGTAGGCCTCAATCTGCTCGCGGAACACCTGCACGTTTCTCACATCGTAGCTTGCGTACGCCTTGTCGTAGTCGTGAAACTGAATCTTGCTGAGGCCCTTGGTCGGCCCCTGGTCGAAGAGGAAATCGTCGTTGGTGGGCTGGTCCTGTCGCGCCACTTCGGCATAGTCGCCCGGCGCGAAGAAGTAGTTGGACATGAACTTCACGATGAGGGCGATGTTGACGTGTACGGTTCCCTCGAGCTTGGGCAGGGCGCGAATGTCGATGGCGGCCTGCTCGAAGAACATGTCTTTCTCGAAGCCCTTTGCAGCGATGACGTCCCAGAGAAGGTTGATCACGTCCTCCCCTTGGGTAGTTACCTTCATCTTCACCATCGGGTTGTAGAGAAGATATCGACGGTCATCCGGTGATGCGACGCGCATGTAGTCCGCCGCGCGCAGAGCGAAAAGCTTCATCGCCACGAGCCGCGCATAGGCGTCCGTGAACATCTGCTTTACGTGGGGGAAATCGGTGACGTGCATGCCGTAGAGACGGCGATTGGAGGCGTGCCGAATCGCTTCGTAGAGCGCGTGCGTGCACATCCCGATCGAGGCCCATCCGAGATTGTATTTGCCGATGTTGACCGTGTTGAGAGCGCTGTTCCAGGCCTCATCGCCTCTCGCGATGATGTCTGCGTCGCGGACGGGATAATCGTGCAGCGCATACTCAGAGACGTAGTTCTGACTGGCGCAGACGTTCTTCACGCACTCGTATTTCTCGTGCTGCGAGTCGACCGCGAAGAACACGTACTCACCTGAATCGGCGAGCTTCCCAAAGGTCGACACGATCGCGGCCTTGTTGCCATTGCCGATGTAGTACTTGCTCCCGTTCGCGACGTAGGTGCCGCCGCCCTGCGGAGTGAGCACCATGTCCGTCGAGTAGATGTCGGCACCGTGCTCTTTTTCCGAAAGGCCGAAGGCGAAAATCCCTCCGTCTTGAAGAGCCCGTGCCGTGCGCTCTTTGAGCTCGTCGTTGCGACTCATCCAGAGCGGGCCGAGTCCAAGCACCGACACCTGCCAAGTGTACCAGTACTGCAAACCGTAGAATCCAAGGATCTCCGCGAACTCGCAGATGCGCCAGGTGTCCCAGCGCGAGTCCGGCGCCCCATGCCCGGCCGGGGTGCACATGGTCGCGAAGATCTTCTCCTCTTTGACGAAATCGAGGAAGTCGGCGTACCAGACGCGCGCGTGATAATCCTCCTTGATCCGTGCCTTCCCCTTACGCTCAAAGAACTCGATGGTTGCGAGCATCAGCTCCCGCGAACGCCCATCCGCATAGACCCGACAATGTCGCTTGGGATTCAAAAGCAGCATGGGGACACTCGAAACTACAGTCCAATCTTGCAACGCTTGCCGCGTCTGGCGCAACCACGATACGATCCTGGATCTCGATTTTCTGCACCTCGAGCCAGAAAGGAGCATTCGAATGAATCAAAAATCACTTTACGAGCGCCTTGGTGGATATGACGGCGTCACAGCCTTTGCCGAAGATTTGCTGCCGCGTCTGCAGGGAGACTCTCAACTGGGCCGATTCTGGCAGAACCGGGGAGAGGATGGCATCGCGAGAGAGAAGCAGCTGCTGATCGATTACCTGTGCTCGAGTGCCGGTGGCCCCATGTACTACACCGGCCGAGATATGAAGACATCGCACAAGGGCATGAAGATCGGCGAGAGCGATTGGTCGATATTTCTCGAACATGCTGGTGCCACTCTGAAAGCCCTGCAGGTTCCCCAGCAGGAATGTGACGATGTCGTGGCGTTCGTCTTGAGCCTAAAAGACGACATTGTCGAAGGATAGGTGGATTAGCACCACCGGCATCCTCGGCGGTTTGTCTTGCCACCGCGTCGGGAAGTGGGTTATTCCCGGCACCAACATAGTGACCGTCCCGACTCACGGACGTGAAGTCGGCGGTAACACGTCCATCGTCATTCGGCGTGTCGGGATTTCTTTGGGAACGGAGGTATTAGTGGGCAAGCAAGCATTTTTGTACTGTGCAATAGCACTGTTAGGGGTGGCCGGGCTCGTCGGTTGCACCGACGAGAGCGCCGAGGTCAACGCGGCGCTGCAGGAGCTGACGACTCAGCTATCGAACCAGGTGACTGAACAAAACGAGGAGATGAGCGCTCTTGCGGAGCGGCTCAGCACCTGCAGGAAAGCCAAGGCCGAAGCGACGGGCAGGGATGCGGCGCGCACACCGCGGGACGAGACGGTGGAGGTTCCGTCGCTCGAAGGTGAGGCTACCACCGCTTCTCTGAGTGCATTGAAGGAGGCGTTGAACGAGACGCTCGAAAAGCAGAACGCCGCGCTAGCCGACCTAGAGGCCAAGACCGAACGCTGCGCGACTAAGCTCAAGGGTCTCGAGGGAGGTGAAACCGCCAAGAAGGGCGGCAAGAAGAAGAGGGGCGGCGGCAAAAAGGGCAAAGCAGCGCAGGACTAGCCCCGCACGGCGATTGCGAGGGCTAGCGGTTCGATTCGCTGCCCTCGCTTCCGCTACCCGGTTAGTGGAAGCTGGGAATGCGTTCGGTGCGGTAGGTGCGGAACCCATCAGGGCTGTCGTCTAGGTCGCTGTAGATCGACACGTCGAACACGACCCGGTCAGGGTTGCCGCGCTGTATTTCTCGCAGACGCGCCTGGGAGGTGCCGCGCCCCATGGCTTCACTGGTTTCGCTGCCAAGGCCGCGGAGTCCACCGAAATTGATCAACACATTGCCCGTGCTGGGCATGTAGTCCGCATCGCTGATGAAGGAGGCGTAGAGCCGCGGGTCAAGCTCCGCGCCGTACTCCCACACTTGCTCGACCGTCATGTCGTCTTCGTCGATGCGGTACTCCACGGCTCTCGAGTAGGCCTCCTCGGAAGTCATTGGCTCCTGTTCGGTGTACGGGCTGGCCCGGTGATTGCCGTTGTCGAACAGGAGCAGCGTGCCGTCGCTGGTCAGCTCAGGCGCGTGTGGGTGGTACGACCATTCGAACCCGATGCCGGAAGGCTGGAGCAGATAGGGCTGGAACGCGCTGCTCCAGTTGTCGTGAGGCGCGAGGATCCACGCGAGCTCGCCGGTGTCGCGGCGAGCCTTGAACACCGCGTCCTGGTGGCGCACCGACACGATGACGCTGTCGCCCTCCGAGATGATCGCGTTGGCGTGGGCCCAGTCGTTGGGCGTCTCCAGCCGAAAGTGATCGCTCAAGGAATCGTAGCCGATCCGGCTACGATCCAGGATGTCGAGCAAGCTGTGGCGGCGTATCACCGTGCCATCGGGTTCAACCTCGAGGATGGTGTCGTCCGTGACGTCGACCGCAGCGAGGGGTTCGGGGTCGAGTTCGCTAGTGTGAAAGTCGTCAACCTCAGTGACCTCGAGGCCGAGCGTCAGGTACGTGCCCTCAGCCGTGGGAAACACCTCGTGATGGAATCTGTGGTCGCGCTCCGATGCTTCGATGTGGCGCACGATGTCGCCAAGCATCGTCATTTCGTAGATGTCGCTGCCTGAGAGGTAGAGCAGGTTCCCGTTCGGCAGCAGTCGCACGTCGCCGACCCCTGGACCAGGTGGCACGTAGAGCCAGACGACCCTGCCCTGGGCGTCGATCACGACCAAATAGGACGCGGTTTGGCCCACATCGAACATTGTCAGCCCCGGCTCCATGCTCTCGGGTATGCTCGTTTCCACCACGATCTCGGGGAACGGCTGCGGCAGTGGGTCGGTGCTGAGTGTGAGCGGGGGCAGCAGGTCGGCCTCGTCCTGGCTCGAGGCCGTGACGATGATTCGAAACGTGCCGTCCGGGGTGAGTCCGAGGATCGCTACCTCGTGCTCAGTGTCCGCGTCGTCTACCTGAACCGTCCAGGCATCGTCCGGGCCGGTCACCGCGATCGACAAAGTCGACGGCTCCAGGGTCGATACGGTCAGTAGCGCGGCCAGCGGAGTGGTGCCGTTCGGATCAAGCTCGATGGTCGCGGTCCCGGTTGAGCCTGGCGCCGCCTCGCACGCCAAGAGTAGAAGTATGATTGGTGTCAACCATCGACGCTGCATGCAAGAAAGCCTTCCCGTTGTCCCGAACGACGGTTCCTAGAGTGTGTGAAGTCGCAACCAGCTCGTCGCGTTGCTTATATACTTGAAGGGATGAGGTCCGAAACCGGCCGGTGCATCGCGACGACGTCTCGACCAAGTGGCGACGCGTTGCCGCAACCGTCTACGGATGAGCTGTATTCCACCTTTGCTTTCGCATCCACCTCGCTTGACGGAATGAGCCAAGTGAGGGTGTCCCCTTCGAGAACCGCACGGGCGGCGCTCGGTACGCTGGAGGGCGCGCTGCTATCGGTGCTCGTGACGGCCATTTGCCAGCTCCGACCCGACGCGTCCCAACGCACATCGTAATGGCGCTCACCGAATGCGACTGAATAATTGGAGCAGCTGCCTTCGTCGGCTAGCCGTACCGGCGCCCAGAACTGGCTCTGGGCGATCTGGAGAGTCCCGCTCAGCAGCGTTCTCCCTCCACACAACACAAGAAGGCTCTCGTCTTGCGTGTTGCAAGCGTACGCCAGATCGAGGCTAGCCACATCGACCGCACTGAAGGATTCAGCTCCGTTGCCGTACGCGCGCAAGTCGTTGGCGAGCGGCAGCTCAGTGCCGAGAGAATCGCCCTTTGGATCTGAGCGAAGCAAGACCTCTGGCACGAGCGCCTGCGCGACCTTATTATAGCCGCCGGTGCCCCCGGTGCCCCCGGAAGAAACGCACTTTTTGTTTTCGCACGTCTGCCCATCCTTACAGTCATTGTCGTTCTCGCAGTCATCCCCGCATGCAGCGAGCACCAAGAGCGCCGTGAGCGCGATCAACAAGTGTACAAATCGATTAGACATTATGAATCCCTATCCTTGCCATTGGGTCAGACACGACGCGTGGGTCCAAAGCTCACCTCAGCATGGAGCCTCGCGAGAGGCTGAAACCCACCATCCAGCGGCGACGTTAGTTTCTATCCGGCTCCCTGTCTACAACGTAGTTGCCGAGGCGTCCCCAGCCCGGGCGCCACAGAACGAGACGCGAGCATTGGGGCGCGCGCGTCCCAATCATCTTGCTTTGACGCACGATCTCGTATAAGAAAGCGGCCGTTCGCATGCGTAAGTTCTTGGCTGGATGGTCGCCACGACATCGACGTCGTCTACTTTCAGCCTGGCTTGTGGTGGTGCTGGCGGAGCCATTGCTGCTCAGCGGCGACTTGGTGCGTCCAAGCTGGCGTGAGATCGCGGTGGAAGCAGCCTTGGTCTTGGCGTTGGGCATCGCGCATGCGAGAGTCGCCCGAGACGACCTCAGCGGCTCGCCGCTCCTTCCGGGCGTACTGCTCATCGCGGCCATGGTGGGGCACCTCCTGTTGTCCGACGCGAGGTGGCCGGTCGCAGCACTTGGCGTCGTGGGCCTCATCGTTCTTGCCGTGTTGATCGCGCGTGTCCTAGGCATGGTCGTTCCTCGACGCGCGCCGGGCCTCGTCGTGTCCATCATCCTGGTCCTCATTGCCCGCCTAGCATCGGTTGGCACCGAACGGGTCGAAGCGCTCGCGTACCCGATCACCACCCAGCTTGCACCCTCCTCCCAAAGCGACGCGCCCCCAATCGTGATCGTCACCGTGGACACCCTTCGCGCGGACGTCGCCGCCGACATGCAAAGCTACCGGTGGCTGGCAGAGCGAGGTGCAGCGTGGCCTCGCGCGATGGCGGCATCGTCCTGGACGATTCCGTCCCTCGTCACTCTCTTCAGCGGGGAAGCGAGCGAGGCGCACGGCGCCGGCAACACCCGCTCTGGGTTTGCCGGCCCTTCTCCTACGATTCCGATGTTGGCAGAAGAGCTTCGTGAACAAGGCTACACGAGCGCAGCGTTCGTCACGAACGCCTTTGTCGACAACGCCGCTTTCGGACTTCAACGCGGGTTTGACCGGTGGCGATACGGCGCACCCTCGACCGTGCAGCCTCTGATGCTCCTTGGGACCCCCAAGGGGAGCGCGAAGAAGATCGATTCGAAGCATTTGGTGGATGCAGCGTTGGCGTATATCGAACGAGCTCCAGAACGAGGTGTCCTGCTCTGGGTCCACCTGCTCGAACCTCACCTTCCGTACACCCACGGCCCGCCCAAAGGTCGTTTTGATGCGCGGTTTTTGCAGCAGGTCCGCGCCGGGCGAATCTGGTCGCCACCCATACGCGCGCTTCGCAGAGCGTACGACCGCCAGGTCGCGCACGTAGACGAGCAAATCATGCGTTTGCTCGCCGGCCTCGAGGCGCGCGGGCATTTTGAGCGAGGAGTGCTCGTTTTCACCTCCGATCACGGGGAAGAGTTTTGGGAGCACGGCGGCTTTGAGCATGGACACTCGCACCACGGGGAGGTGACCGACGTTCCCTTGGTGCTCGTCGCTCCAGGAGTGCCGGCTCAGACCGGCACTGGCGTGGCTTCCCTAGCCGACATCGCACCGACCATTCGCGCCATCGTGGGCATCGAGCCCCGTGGCATCGACTTGAGAGCTGGCATTCCAGCAGACAGGATCGCTACAGCAGCCGGAAACCTCTATGGGGGGTTCGCAAAGAGTATGCGCATGACGGACACACGGGTGATCGTCGATGTCGACGGCGCTCGCGCCTACGATCTTGAAAACGACCCGCACGAGCTCAGCCCGCGCTGGCTTACGCATACGGAGCTAGCCGAATTCGATTCAGGCGCCCAACCGAGCCTGCCAGCCGACGCGCCCGTCCCAATCACAGACATACAGATGGAGGGCCTGCGCGCTCTCGGCTACGTGCAGTGAACACGTCGACGACACCAGCCAAGCGGTCTTTGCTCTTCGCTGCCCTCGCATGCGCTGGCGCGAGTCTGCTCGCCTTCCGAACCGTCGACGGTGTGGGTTTCCTCGGTTTCGATGCCTACCCATCGATCACCGCAAGCCGCATCGCTTCGTGGTCCGATTTCGTGGGCACCTTCCAAGAGCGGCTCATGCACTACTGGTTTCCGCAAGGCGATTTCTACCGCCCTGTCACGAATCTGAGCATTGCACTCGACTATCGTCTCTGGGAGCTCGAACCTGCCGGCTACCACGCGACAAACACTGCGCTTTTGGGTTTCACTGGCTGGTGTTTGTTTTGGCTGGCCCGGCGTTTAGCCCCAGGCGCGCGATTTGCAGCAGTTATCGCGCTCGCGTTCTATCTGATTCACCCCCTGCAGCTAGAGGTCTATCCGGTGCTCGCGAGACGCGCTGACATGCTCTGCGGTGCGTTCGTGGCTCTTGCACTCGTCGCGAGCACACGCCGTCATGACAAGGTGCGTACGGCTTCGACCTTTGCGCTTGTAGCGCTCGCCGTGGCATCAAAAGTGACCGGCATACTGGTGGTTCCGCTGGCGTTTCTAATCGCCCGTGGGGCGCCCATGTCGACGACGAAGGCAGCACGCGCCACGCTGCCCCACTTCGCCGCAGCTCTGATCGTATTCGGCGCGAGGTTGACCGTCCTCGGGGGAATCGGGGGCTACGACCACGCGGGGCGACACCAGCGATGGGCCGTTCCGTGGAAGATTCTCGTCTCGCTTTTCAACCCGCCTGCCTCGGTGGGTGGCGTGCTCAGCATGATCTGCATAGCGGCCGGATTTCTCACGCTGCTGGCGCTGGCGTTGCACGGCCGAAGGCAGCACAACGTACACCGAGGACGGACCGACGTGTTGAGCCTGCTCTTGGTAGGGGCGTCCTGGCTTGCGCTCTCACTCTTACTCCTGCTGAGCACGGACGGGCGGCTCGGGTGGTGGTATTCGTTCATGCCGCTGCTTGGTCTCAGCCTCATGGTCGGGGCCGTTGGCGCCCGTCTTCTAGAGGTCATCGAGCAACCCACGTCGACGCGGCGTCGGCTCTTTGCGGCGTTGGGCTCCGCCAGCATGCTCGTGGGATGCCTCGTACTCGCCGCCAACTCTCCGCTCATTCGCGCTCATCCTCGTCTTTACGCCGGTTCAACGGAGCAGCGGGAGTTCTTATCCGAGGTGTCCGAACGGCTCTCACAGCCGAACGCAAGTGGACACGTTACCGCGCCTCGGCTTCCGACCATGGTGCCGAGCCGGAGCGGTCGGGAATCGGCCCTTGGCCTTCTCGCTCCATACAGCGTCCAAGCGTGGGCGGACCTCTTGTTTCCAGACGAGGGCGTACAGGTCTTGTTCTTGATGCGAGGCAAGGGGCCGATCGCCCAAGGACGACCCCCGACGCCAAAGAAGCTCGAACTGATTATCGTGCGGGCGCTCCAGGGCTCGCGAGGGGTAGGACCTTAATCAGAGCGGGGCGCGTCCTTGCCAGGGCTGTCGCCGCCGAAGTGCCGTCTGTGGGCTTTCCGGAGCTGTCGCCAGGAGGCTCGCAGCTCGTCGGCGACCTCCCGAGGCCGCAGCCCAGCGCCTTGATCCCTGCCATCCCGGATGTCCCAGACCCGAAAGCCGTGCTCGTTGCTGTCGATCAGTTTCAGCTTGGCGTTTCGACTGATCCGCCAGTCGACCCGTTTGCGCTGGCCCCGGCCATTGGGGGTGAACTTCTCGGTGTGCACCACCTTGCGGCCGGCCGCGGACGTATCTCGAACATGGGGCAGCAGGCTGCGGCCGTCGATCGTCACACCTTTCATTGAGCCCCTCGCCTCGGGACCGAGGGCCACTCCGGCGATGTCGGCCACCGTGGCGAAGACGTCCACGACGTGCACCAGCGCACCCGACTCAGAACCCGGCTGCTTCACCTGCGGTCCGCTGATGATCAGCGGCACGTTGACCCCGCCTTCGAAGGGGGTGTTCTTGGCGCGATCCGCGGGCCATGGCGGCAGGGTCGTCTCGTCCGGCGTGCCGTTGTCGGATAGAAAGATCACCGTGGTGCTCTCGCGCTGGGGACCCATCTCACGCAGAAGCCGGCCGATCTCCGCATCGAGCGCCTCGACCATCGCCCGATACTTGTCGGCGTCGCTCGCCTCGGGCCCCAGAGCCTGGTTGTGCAACCGCTTGGGCGGCACATGCCAAGGCGAGTGCGGGGCGTTGAAAGCGACATAGACCAGCCAGGGCTCGGGCAGGGTACGGATGTGCTTCAGCGCTTCGTCGACAGTGTCGGTGGTGGCGTAGACCTCGCACATCGAGCGCTTGCCGTCCGTGACCTTCTCCCAGTGCTCGTAGGACAGCTCGCCGAACCGCTTGCGGCCGGCGCGGCCGATGTTTGCGAGCGTGCCGGAGTAGTGGTCGAAGCCGACAAGGTTGGGATGTCGAACGCTGTGCTTGCTGCTTCGGCCGGCCACGTGCCACTTTCCGATCGCGACCGTGGCCCATTGCTGGCTGGCCCCTTGCAGCATCCGGGGCATCGCGACCTCGGATAGGGGCAGCTCGTATTCTTGCCGAGGGTGTATCACCGAGCCTACGCCGGTGCGCCGCGGGAGGCGCCCGGTGAGGATCGAGCCGCGCGAGGGCGAGCAGGTGGGTGAGGCCCAGGCATTGCGGAAGAGCACGCCTTCTGCAGCTAGGCGGTCGATGTTCGGGGTGGGAGGCGGATTGGGGTGTTCGTCGTAGACGCCGACTTGGTCGATCCCTTGGTCGTCAGTGACCAGGATCAGGATGTTGCTCGTCGCGCCTGCCCGGGGAGTCGGCTGCGCGGAGGTGCCGGCCTGGACGCGCCCTCGGAAATCGACCGGCCCGCCAGGAACGCAGAGCACCAGGACGAGCGCGAGGGACAGGGTCAGTCGGTGCATAGCAGCGAGTGTAACCTCTCAGTTCCTTGATTTCGCTCAATTAGGCGTCACGAACCGCCCTGAGGATCCCGGAGACTCTGGGGCGCCCCGGCTTTGAGCGGACAGGCTATTCGCAGAACGCGCAGCGTTGACCGGACGGCTCACCGGTGAAGTATTCCAGCCGGACCCTACCGTCAACAAAGCGTACTGCAGTCGCCGCCGTCCCAATGTGCGGCGGCCTCGCATTCGGGTTAGGGAAGGTGTGATGGCCTATGTCGCACTGTTAGCCGGACTGCTCGTCGGCAGCGGCTACGGATACATCGCTCTGGGAACAGAGGAATGCGTAGCTTCTGTTCGAGAAGGACTGGCTACGGAAGCGGTTCTAACCTAGGTTAGACGCCTGTGAAAATCACCATCTTTGGGGCTACGGGTTCACTTGGTAGCGAATGTCTCACGCAAGCGTTGGACGCCGGGCACGAGGTGACGGTGCTCGTTCGCTCTGCATCGAAGCTACCCGCAGGCTCGAGGGGGCGAATCAGGGTGGTCGAAGGTGACGGGCTCCATGCTGGCGACGTAGAGCAAGCACTTGGCGATGGCACTGAGGCGATTCTGTTTGCGATTGGCGTCGACAAGCATTCGCCCGAAGATCTCTGCACGGACGTGACCAGGCATATTCTGAGAGCCATGGTCAACTCGAATGTCCGGCGGCTCGTCTGGTGTGGCGGCGGCAGTACTCTCGTCGAGGAGGATCAAGTGACATTCGGCGCGAAGATGGTGGAGACGATCGCCCGCGTTTTCATGCGGCTGCGGCACAACGACAAGGAACACCAGTATCAGCTCCTCCAGCAGCACCCCGAGGTCGAGTGGATCGGTGTGCGCCCTCTACAGATGCGCAAGGGGCCAACGCGCGCGCAGTATCGACTCGGGTTCGACGCGTTCAGCGGCTTGTCCGCGATTAGTTTCGGAGACTGCGCACACGCCATGGTGAAGATGCTCGAGGATGACACCTGGCTGAGCAAGGCACCGATCATCCAGTATTGACGCTCACTTTGCGGCGGCGTGTCGGTACTGCTGGTAGATTCCCCGCATCCATGACGCGGTCGATGCGCGCGTTGCCCATGCTCACGCGTCTGCGGCCCGTAGGTCTTGCTCGAAGTGTTCCGGCAAGAACGCAAGCCGGCTGTTGTCCGCCGCCAGGATCCCCCGTGCGACCTCGCACCAGGGCAACAGGTAGCGCGAACGTAGCTCTTCGATGAGCACGGTTTCCTTACGCGCGATCGCGCAGGCGTAGACCTCGCACGCCGCACCGAGCTGGTCGGGGGGCAGATGGATCTCGTTCCACTGTAGGCCCAAGTGGTCCATCACGCGCAGCCAATCTTCGCGTGCCGAGGATCCAGGACGCCCAAGCGCGTGGTGCAGCAGCAGCGAGATGCGCGGCCCCTCCGACCCTACCTGGAATACGTTCCAGTAGTCTTGCTTGCAGTCCTCGAAGCTTTCGGGAAGCTCGAGCGCCTCCCACGCGGCGCGGCGGAGATCCACGCCCACCGCCGAGCTCCACACGTGGGACCAGGCGCCAATAGCGAGCGCAGCCTCGGGCGCGTCGCTCGTTGTCATAGCCCGATCCAGCCTTCGCTGACCGACTTGAGGCCACCGCGGTCTTGCACGTCGCCCCGCCACACGGCCAAAGCGATTTGCTTGTGCGCCGTGAGCGCCGACCAGGCATCGAGCTCGAAGGTGACGCTCCAGACGCCGTTGTCCCAGCTCGACGTGGCCTTCCATCCCTCTGGGGCCGGCTGACGGTGGACGCTGCCGAGGCCCTCGGCGAGAATCGCGTGAAGCTCCTCTCGGTCCGCTCGCCACAGCGCGCCTTCGACCGGAAGCGCCTCGCTTCCCATCGTGATCCAATTCGCGCCCGCAGCCGCCGGCGCCAGCACCGCAACCGCATCGACCCAGACGTCCGTGTTGCTCCCGGTCGTCTTCACCGGGTTCGGGCATTGCCACTGAAGCCCGATGCGGTAGCCCTTGCCGCTCGGTTTGAGCTCCATGGACGCCGAGGGCGTCGTCGGGGCCTTGTCGCGCCCCTCATAGGCGACCTTGATGTAGCCACCGGGCTGTAAGCCGACCGGGGCGGCGATGAGCTTATGTACGGTCATCGAGCGGGTCCTTTTCGGCCGAACCCTGCACGGGGATCCGGAAGTTCTCGTTCCAATCGAACGCGATGAGCAAGTCCATCAACTCACTCGGCTTGCCCTGCTTCTTCTTCTCACGCTCAGCTTCCACTGTCGCGAGCGCCTGGTGAACGTCGGGGCCGAACAGCGACTCGAGGTATGCGGGGTCGATACGCGGCTTCCCGGTTGGGCGCCCTTGTGCATCGAGCTTGGGCGGGCTCATCGGCGGCACGTAGAACACGTTCGGCTCGAGCCCGTATTCGGGATGAAGGGGAATGGCGACCTTCCATTTGTGCACGAGCTTCCAGATTGGCCCTTCCTTGTCGTCCACGAACCCGACGAAACGAAGACGCCCCGGGCACTGCCGTGCACACGCAGGCGCCTCTCCTTCTTCGATGCGCGGAAAGCAGAAGATGCACTTGGCAGCCACCTGCCGTTGCGTGTCGTAGTAGACCTTCTTGTACGGACAGGCTTCGACGCAGAAGCGGTACCCGTGGCACCGGTCCTGATTGACGAGCACGATGCCGTCTTCATCGCGCTTGTAGATCGAGCCGCGCGGGCACGCGTCGAGGCACGCCGGGTGCGTGCAGTGATTGCAGAGCCGCGGCAGGTAGAAGTAGTGGTTGTCTTCCGGGTAGCTGCCCTCGCCGTGGTCTTCGTCCCAGTTCGCGCCCCACTTGGGCCGCTCTTTGCCGTCCGGCCGGAGCCAGACTTTCAGCCCCTTTCTTTGCCGTCCTGGCGCTTGTGCACTTGGTCGTGGTTGAAGTTCCAGGCGCGCCCGTACTCCGTATCGACGTTAGGGGACCTTGCCCCGCTTCACGCCGCCCTGGTCGTTGCGGCCGCCGATTGCCGACCAGTGCTTCGGGTAACCGGTGCCGGGCAACGTCTCGACGTTGTTCCAGTACGTGTAGTCCGTGCCCTCGTCCTGGTTCCACAGCTTCTTGCAGGACACCGTGCAGGTCTGGCAGTTCAGGCACTTGTTGAGGTCGAGCACCATCGCGATCTGACGGTCGACTTTTGCGGGCGTGCTGGTCATGCCGGCACCTCCTCATGGGCAGCATCGGGCGTGGGAGCGTCTTGGTCCGCGCGCGGCGGTCCGGCCGAGGCGCGAATGTCGACACGGGTGTCTTGAACGAAAGTCCCAGGTTGCAAGAAGTTGATCGACATGTCGAGTTGCCTTGCCCCTCCGACGAAGTGCATCGGATTCGTCAAGCCGGGGATGAGCCACTTGTAGCTCTCGTGATTGGGGAACTGCTGAGGCTCCCAGGCGTGGAAGTAGTAGGCGACCCCCGGGCGGACCATGGTGGAGTACTTCACGAGCATGAAGATCTTGCCGTAGTCGTTGTAGATCTCTGACCAACCGTCGTCCGCGATGCCGAGCTGCTCGGCGTCTTTCGGGTTTAGGTAAACCACGGGCTCGCCACGTTGCAGTCGCAACAAGAGTGGCGTGTCGCGCCAGACGCTGTGGATGCTCCAACGACTGTGACACGAGACCATCTGGAAGGGGCGGTCTCCGCCGCCCTTGGGTGATTCACGATGGGTCGGCAAGGCCTCGCGGGCTTCGATGAACCACGGATGGTCGATGTAGTACTGCTGCCGCCCGGTTTGCGTGGGCCAGCGCCACTTGTGCTTGGTGAAATACGTGAAGGGATTCAGCACGCCCTCGCCGTTCCAATCCGTATTGAAGATCGCGGTCGGCGCGATGTTGTCCCCGGCGCTGACGAAGCGGCTGATTCCCTTTTCCTTGAGCTCCGCAATGGTCACCCCGCCGGCGGCGGGGCTGGCATCGAGGATCGCCGCCGTAACGCCCTCGGCGTCCTTCGGACCGAACTGACCCTGGAACGAGTAGACCTCGTTGAGCTCTTTGTAGTCGATCGGCTCTGTGCCGCAGTCGGTGAAGGGCTCGAGGTTGCGCTCCCTCGCGATCCTCTGCATCTCTTTGGAGAGGAGCCAGTAGACCTCCCACTCATCCTTGCTCTCGCCGAGCGGCGGAACCGCCGCATCGCAGTAGTGGATGTAGGGCGCGTAGGCCATCGTGTACTTGATGCCCGACTTCTCGTAGTAGCCCGCCGCGGGCAGGAGGTAGTCCGAGTGCATACCCGTGAAGCACAGTTTCTGGTCGAGGGAGACCACGACCTTCATCTGCGGCCACATCTCCTCGAGCATCTTGCGCGTATGGTTGGTGCGCCGTAACAGGTTGGTGCCGCCGCTGATGTACGCACGCGGGGGCCCCTTCTTGGGAAGGACGTCCTGCCATCCCTTCTCGATCGCTTCCTCGTAGTAGTCTTCGAGCGACCGGGGGTACTCGTCTTTCATCTCGCGATTGAGGTCTTCTTTGACGCCCTGGTAGTGGTACCCCATCGTCGAGACGCTGGTCCTGCAGAGCATTCGCGCCTCGCCATCCTTCACGAGGCCCATGGTGATGTCCGCTTCGCTTCGCTTCTTTTTGACGCCGTCTACGATGAGATCGATCATCTCGCTCGGCGTCGCCATCCCGGCCAGCATCTCGATCTGGCCCCGCAGCCCGACGCGGTCGGCTTGGATGAGCGAGGGGAAGCCGGTCAGGTCGACGAAGGCGGTGGCTTGATACCCAGCGCCCTTCTTCCCGAAAGCGCCCTTGAGCGAGAGACACAGAAGCTTCGTGCGATTCATCAAGTCCGAGTGAACGAACCGGTTGGAGCCCCAGCCCGACAAGACCATCGGGCGCTCGGCTTTCGCGAACCCATCGGCGAACTGTTCGATCACCTCGGGAGCAAGCCCGGTAACCTCAGCCGTGGCTTCGACCGTCCAGAGCTGGAGCTGCTCGCGTAGCAGCGTGCCTACTGTGGCTACCTCGACCGAAGCGCCATCCTTCAGCGTGACCGAGAAGGTGCCTTCGATCGGCGGCTCGAAGCCCTCGACGATGAGCTGCGCCGTTTCGCTGCCTTCGGAGCCCGGGGCAGGAGCCGGCGCGTCGTCCTTGGGGTTCCACATGTGCAACAGCTTGGCGTTGCCTCCGTCGACCAGGTCCGCGCCGGTCAAGAAACGTCCTGTGTCGAGCCGAACGAGGAACGGCAAGTCGGTTTGCTCCCGCACATACGGAAGATCCATCGAGCCGCTGTCCCAGATGTGACGCGCCGTGCACAGGCCGAGCGCTGCGTCGGTACCGGTTCGCAGGGGAACCCACTGATCGGCGTGCACGGCGGTTGCGGAGTACTGAGGGTCGATGACCACCAGCTCGGCTCCGTTGTAGCGCGCTTCGTAGAGAAAGTGCGCGTCCGAAATCTGCGTGACCGAGGGATTCATCATCCAGACGACGAGATAGTCGGAGAGGAACCACTCGTCGCTCGAGCCGCCGACGTGCGCGACGCCCAAGGTGAGCAGCCCGCCGAAGTTCAAGTCCCCGATCTCGGCCCAGTTGTCCGCGAAGGTGCCTCCCGCCTTCATTTGGAAACGGAAACGCCCCAAACTCGTCGCACCGGCATCGAAGTGGGGGCCGAGGTCTTGATAGATCGTGTCGGTTCCGTATTCCAGGGCCACGTCGACGAACTTCTCGGCGATTTCGGAAATCGCCTGGTCCCAGCTGATCTGCTCCCACTGACCGCTGCCCCGTTCGCCAACGCGCTTCATCGGCGTGGTGATGCGACTCGGTCCGTACATCACATCGGTGTAACAAGCGCCCTTCTGGCAACCGCGTGGATTGAAATCGGGGACACCCGGTTCGGCCTGGTCGTAGGTCGCGGTTTGTTCTTCGCGAACGATGATGCCGTTCTTGATGTAGAGGTCAAATTCACACGCGCTGCGACAGTTGACCCACCCGTGCGAGCCCTTCTTGACGTCATCCCAGGTCCAACGCTGACGGTAGAGATCCTCCCACGAACCGAGCGTCGGCGTCGTGCGCGGCATGGGATCGGGGTCGGTTCCGTCGTAGCGGAAGTGAAAAAGATGAATGCCCCCGGCGGCCGCGGCTCCCGCAGCGACCGCGGCTCCCGTCCACTTCAAGAAGGCTCGCCTCTTGAAACGTGACTTGCCTTCGTTAGCCATGGTGCACGGGGTAGCATACTTAATGGCAACCGATCGGCCTCGCGCAAACTTGGCGCGACGCAGAGTTTGCGCTGAATAATTGGGGTGAACGGCGACGTAGCCGTCAAAAATTCGGTGTAGGTGTTTGGTCCATCTGGGACGCCAATGTAAGGGCTAGTCAAGAGTTCGGATCGCTCGAAGTGGCGTATTGGTCTATCATCCGGCCGCTTAACAACTGCTACCCGGAGGCTCCCGTTCATGTTGTCGAATGCTTTTGTTGCGAGGCGCACTCCCTCGTCGATGTTCATCTGCCTACTCTTGGTGGGGCTCACCGGATGCGGTACCACCACCACTGAGGATCCCGGTCTCGGAACGATCGATCCAGCTACGGGCTGTCTGACGTTCGAAAGCACGTTCGACGCGCTTCAAACGCTGGTCTTTGATCGCGGAGGTTGCTCCGCCGAGCTGTGTCACGGCTCTGCAATGTCGGGCGGCTTGGATCTGCGCGTCGGGAACTCCTACGACAGCCTCGTAGAAGCGCCGTCGCTTGTGAGCTCCTCGCACAACCGCGTGGAACCCGGTCAACCTGGCCAGAGCGTGCTCTTCTTCAAGCTTGCGGACGCCACGAACCCATCGCTGGGTTATCCGTCTTTGCTTAGCGCAATGCCTACGGGCGGGGCTCCGCCTATCAGCGAAGAGCAGCTGGAGGCGATTCGAATGTGGATCCAGGCGGGTGCGCCCGAAACCGGCTCAGTCGGCGACAGTGAACAGGGCCAGTCGGACAAGATGGCCGAGCTGCTCGGTGCATGCCTACCCCCCGCAACGCCTGTCACCATTTTGCCGCTGGCGCCGCCCGCGGCGGACAAGGGCATTCAGTTTCGCATGCCCTCGTTCTTGCTCCCCGCCGAGACGGAAACCGAGGTCTGTTTCGCGCAGTACTATGACTTCAGCGATGTCGTCCCGGAAGAATTCCAAGACGGCGAGGTCTTCTACATCAATGGTTCGCGCGTCCGCCAGGATCCGCAGAGCCATCATCTCACCATTCAGCACTCCGGGCTTGGGCCCGAGTGGGTGACCGACGAAGCGTTTGGCGAGTGGACCTGCAAGAACGGTGACCTCGGCGGCCAGCCCTGCGATCCGCTGGATCTGAGCGCCTGTGGTGCTGGCCTGTGCGGTTCGGAACCGGCGAACAATATCGCGTGCCTCGGCTTCGGCCCGCCCGAAGCAAGCCAGGGCTTCATCGGGAACGAGCGACTCGGAGGCGCGGGAACCGCGCAAGAGACCACGCCGCCTCGAGACGGCGTATACCGCGAGTTTCCGATCCGCGGCATCCTCTACTGGAACTCGCATGCGTTCAATCTGACCCGCGAGGAGCACAACATGAACGCGCGGATGAACGTCCTGTTCACCGATGACCTGCAGCGGGAGCTCATCGACGCGACAGACTCGACCCACATCTACATTCAGGCGGGACAGGCCCCGTATACAGTCGAGACGTATTGCGCCGACCATGTGGTCCCACAGAACTACGAGCTCCTTCGCATCAGCTCACACGTGCACAAGCGAGGCGGAGACTTCACGGTGGATCTGCCGGACGGCACGCAGTTCTATGAGAGCTTCATCTACAACGATCCGGTGACCCTGGAGATGGACCCGCCCATGCTGTTCGACTCGCCAGACGAGGCGGAGCGGACCCTGCACTACTGCGCTACGTTCAACAATGGCGTCGACGCAAACGGCGACCCGGACCCGACGACCGTCACGCGAGCGTCCAGGATGCCGGGGTCTGCCGGGTGTCAGCCGATCGCATGTGCGGCAGGCAACATCGGCGCCCCATGCGCCGGCGAAGACGATGACGCGGCATGCGACAGCTCATCGGGTGCCGGCGACGGCTGGTGCGACGCGTGCGCGATCACTGCCGGCGTCACGACCGAAAATGAGATGTTCGTGCTGGTACCCACGTATCTGCTGCCCTAGGCAACCCCAACCTACCGCACTGGACGCTTGTGAAGGTCCAGTACGGTAGGCGTGCAGCGCTGGAACCTTTCTGCCATCAGAGGCTGCGACCGAAAGACGTAGCAACCTCGGGGAGCCCGTTTGAATCGGCTACTCCCCCGTTCTAGAGTGCGGCGTCTATGGAGCGGCTGGCTGGCATTGATGCATCGTTTCTCTACATGGAGACGCCCCAAGTCCACATGCACATCGGATTCGCGTGCGTTCTCGATCCCGGGGACTCCGGCTACGACGCCGACGCGGTGATGAAGCACGTCGAAGAACGCGCGTCATGCCACCCGGTGTTTCGTCGACGGCTCGTGCGCGTGCCATTCGACCTGCACCATCCGCTCTGGGTGGATGACCCCAACTTCGACGTGATCCATCACGTACACCGGGTCGCGCTTCCCGCCCCCGGAGGCCCGGAGGAGTTCGGCGCCATGATCGGCCGCATCAGTAGCTCGCCACTCGACCGTGCGAAGCCGCTCTGGGAGATTTGGATCATCGAGGGGCTCCGAGGGGGGCGGCTGGGCCTTTCGTTGAGGACGCACCACGCGGTCGTCGACGGCGTCTCGGGCGCCGGCCTGCTGACGCACTTCTTCGACAAGAGCCGGACGACGATCGCGCCGCCGGCCCCACTACCAACGGAGCCGGACAAGGTGCCCACCGACCTCGAGCTCTTCGCCCATGCCCTACGCTCACGCATGATGGCGCCGGTGGAGCTCGGGCGCACTCTCGGCCGCACGGTGAAAAAGGCGACCGGGCTCTTTCGTGACCAGATCAGTGAGGGCCGTCCGTCCGCCACGCGTCCCCTCAGTGCGCCCCGCACTCCCTTCAACGGGAGTGTCTCCTCTCGCCGCAATCTCGCCACGACGCGCGTGTCGCTCAAAGAAATCAGGCGAATCAAGAACGCACTCGGTTGCACCGTCAACGACGTCATTCTCGCCACTGCCGGCGGAGGACTGCGCACGTATCTGCAGGAGCGCGATGCGCTACCCGAGGAGTCGCTCACAGCCGCGTGCCCGGTCTCGGTGCGCACCGAAGCACAATCACTCGAGTTCAACAACAAGATTTCCATCCTCTGGACGAGCCTCGCAACCGACACTGACGATCCGATCGAACGAACGGAACGCATCCATGCCAGTACCCTGATCGCCAAGACCGAATTCAAGGCAATGGGGGGCGACACTCTTCAGAGCTGGGCCGAGTTCGCCGGGCCGCGGGTGTTCAATATCGCGGTGCGCGCGTACAGCAGCCAGCATCTCGCAGACCGGCATCGCCCGGTTCACAACTTAGTGATTTCAAACGTGCCGGGGCCACGCGAGTCGCTCTACCTTGCCGGACTCGAGCTCGAAGCCGTGTACCCCACGGGTCCGGTCATGGAGGGCATGGGGGTCAACCTGACGGTCTATAGCTACCGCGACCAAGTTGATTTCGGATTCTTCGTCGACAGCGAGTTGGTGCCCGATGTCTGGGATATGGCGCGGGCAACCGAGCGCGCATTCGACCAGCTTCGCGGAGCGGTGCGCGCATCACGACCCGAGCTTCGGCCGCAGTGATCGAATGAGCAACCTCACATTCAAGCGAATAGCCATCGTCAATCGAGGCGAGCCGGCGATGCGATTCATCATCGCCGCACGGGAGTACGAGCAGGAGCGGGGCGACCCACTGCACACGATTGCGCTCTACACGGACCCGGACCACCGGGCGATGTTCGTGCGCGAAGCGGATGAGGCCTATCCGCTCGGACCAGCGACCTACACGACGGATGCGGGTCAGCGAAAGTCGAGCTACCTCGACTACGACCGCCTCGAACGCGCGCTCCGAGAGACGCGGGCGGAGGCCGTTTGGCCGGGATGGGGCTTCGCCGCGGAACAGCCGACGTTCGTCGACATGTGTGACCGGCTCGGCATCGTGTTCATAGGACCTACGGGCGACATGATGCGGAGGCTCGGCGACAAGATCGCCTCCAAGCAGCTAGCCGAGCAGGCCGACGTTCCGGTCGCGGCGTGGAGCGGCGGTGCGGTCGAGAGCCTGGAGGATGCCCGCCAGCACGCGGAGCGGCTCGGCTACCCGCTGATGGTGAAAGCGACCGCGGGCGGTGGTGGCCGCGGGATTCGCGCCGTGCGAAGCGAGGACGACCTGGGCGAAGCGCTCGAGAGCGCGCGTTCGGAAGCCGAGAAGGGGTTCGGGGATGGCACCGTGTTCCTCGAGCGGATGGTCACCGGCGCGCGACACGTCGAGGTCCAGATCATCGCGGACAATCATGGAACCACCTGGGCGCTGGGCGTGCGTGACTGCACCATTCAGCGACGCAACCAAAAGATCATCGAAGAAACCCCATCGCCCGCATTGACCGCCGAGCAGCAGCACGAGCTCGAAGCGGCCGCCGTACGGCTGACCGAGGCGATCGGCTATCGCAACGCTGGCACCGTCGAGTTTCTCTATCACGAGCCGACCCAAGAGTTCTCGTTCATGGAGGTCAACGCGCGGCTGCAGGTCGAGCACCCCGTCTCGGAGATCGTCAGTGGCGCCGACTTGGTCAAGCTGCAGATCTACGTCGCACGGGGCGGCCGGTTGGATGCGGAGCCGCCGCTGCAGCGCGGACACGCGATCGAGGTACGACTGAACGCCGAAGATCCAGAGGACAACTTCGCGCCATCACCCGGGGTCGTCGAGCGACTTCGGCTGGCCAGCGGTCCGGGCCTGCGGGTCGATACTGGCATCGCGGAGGGCGACGAGATTCCCTCGGACTTCGATTCGATGGTCGCCAAGATCATCGCCCATGGGCGTACGCGCGAAGAGGCGATGGCGCGATTGCGCCGCGCGCTCCTCGAGAGCGAGGTCGTGATCCGGGGCGGAACCTCCAACAAGGGCTTCTTGCTTGGGCTGATCGACCATCCGGCCGTCCGCTCCAGCAACGTCGATGTGGGCTGGGTCGATCGGCTGGTCGCAGAGGGGAAGCACTTACCCCGCGCGGGAGCCGAGATCGCGCTCCTCCAAGCGGCGATTGAGACCTACAACGCCGAACTCGACGTCGAGCTCGCGCAGTTCTACACCGCCGCCGCGCGTGGACGCCCACGGGTTGAAGACACGTACGGCCAGGCGATGGAATTGATGTACGCGGGGAACACGTACGAGCTGAGCGTGTTCCGCCTCGGACCCCAACGCTATCGCATCGACGTCGACGATGAACGCATCGAGGTCGTGGTCGAGCGCTTTGAAGGAGCGGAGCGGCGACTACGGACTGGCAACCAACACTTCCGGATTCAATCCGTAGACCAGGGGCTCAGCGTGCTCGTCGAGGTGGACGGCGTGCCACATCGCATCTCGCGCGATCGGGGCGGGCTAATCCGCGCGCCCTCCCCCGCCGTAGTGGTCAACGTGCTCGTCACCGAAGGCCAAGAGGTCGACGTGGGAGACGGCCTCGTCGTTCTCGAGGCCATGAAGATGGAGATGGTCATCGGGGCCAAGTTCGCCGGCAAGGTGCGCGAGGTCATGGTGCTTAACAACGTGCAGGTCGCGGTCGGCGCGCCGATGGTGCTCATCGAGCCAAGCGGCGGCGATGGCGAATCGGCGAGCGGCGAGCGGCTGAGCTTCTCGGGTGTCCTGGCCGATCCGGATTCGGCCCCGTCGAGCTCGAAGCAGAATCTAGTCGAGCTCCGGCGCTTGGTCATGGGCTACGACGCGGACGGCGCCGCGCTCGCACGCGAGATGGCGGACGGCGAGATCCTGACTGCAGACGTCGTGCTCGACGACCCCGCACTCATTGCGCTCGAAGATCTGAATCTCAACATATTCGTCGACCTGTGCTCTTTGTTCAGGCGCAGAGCCCGCGAAGAGGACGCGCCCCAAGACTTCGGCAAGTACACCGCAGAAGAGTATCTGTTCACTTTCCTACGCGACCTCGTCGTTCGTCGAGAAGAGGAGCTCCCCGCTGCGTTCCTCACCAAGCTTCGCCGCGCGGTCGGTCACTATGGGCTGGACGAAATCGAAAGCGGCGCCGCTTTGCAAGAGGTGTTGTTTCGCATCTGCAAGGGAAACAAGCGCATCGACGAACAGGTCGCCCCGGTCCTCAGCTTGCTACAGAGCCGGCTCGACAACGTTGGCGTCCTTCGCGACGTGACTGGGGAGAGCTTCCGCGAGCTCCTCTCCCGGATGATCATCGAGACCCAGGATCGCTTCCCTGCGATCCACGACCTCGCGCGCGAGCTTCAGCATCACTACTTCGATCGACCAATTCAGGAGCGGGTGACGAAAGAAGCCCTAGCGAACGCGGAGGCAATCCTGTCCGCGCTCGCCTCCGATCCGCACGGGCCGACCCGAGAGGCTCGGATCGCGGAGCTCGTCGCGGTCCCCTACCCGCTCAAGGGCTTTCTATCGCGGCGGCTCGCGCACGCGGGCAGCGACGAGCGCCTGCTCATGCTCGAGACCTTGGCCCGCAGGTACTACGGTATGTGCGACCTGGAAGACTTCCAAGTGGCTTCCGAAGGCCGATTTGAGGTCTCGACGTGTTGGTACGAGTACGAGGGAAAGAAGATCCATTTCATCGCGACGCACATCGTCGCCGAGGACTTGGGCGAAGCAATCGTAGCATTGAAGCCGTACATCGAAGCGGTACCTGCGAGCGACGATGTGGTCGTTGACTTCTACGTGTGCCATCGCGGGGAGCTCCAGACCCCGGACAAGTCCGCCAAGGGGCTCGAGTTGATGCTGGATGCCGTCGAGTTCAGTCGGCCGATCCGGCGCGTCATCGTGTCGCTCACCGGCACAGAAACGGGTCTCGGAGCCGGCGGCCTGCAAGAGTTCACGTTCCGAATGGGCGAGAGCGGGTTCCAGGAGGAGCTGATCTACCGCGGGATGCATCCGATGCTCAGCAAGCGTCTGTTCCTGTGGCGCTTGAAAGACTTGGACACCGAGCGCGTTCCATCTGCAGAGGATGTGTATCTGTACCGCGTGTCTGGGCAGGACGAGCGGCTGATCTGTCTCGCCGAGGTCCGCGACCTGACGCCGGTGCGCAACGCGTCCGGTCGTGTGGTCGGGTTTCCGAGCCTCGAGCGAACGCTATCACAATGCTTGATCGCGATCCGCCGCGAGCAGAGCAGCAGGACCTCGCGCAATCGGTACCAGTGGAACCGCGTCCACCTGTTTTTGGAGCCGCCCGTGGACTTCAGCCAGGACGACATCAACATGATCATCAACAAGCTCGCCCCGGAGACGACTGGTCTAGGGCTCGAGCGGATCGTCGTGCAGGGCGACATGCGCGACCCCGAAACCGGCAAGCTCGAGCCGAAGCTGCTCGACATGTCCAGTCGCGGCCGCGGAGGGCTGCTCGTTCAGCTGCGCGATCTGCCGACCTACCCGATGAGGCCGCGCAGCGCGTACGAGCAGAACGTCGTCCGGCTCCGTCAGCGGGGGCTGACGCACCCGTACGAAATCATCGCGATGGTCACACCTGGGGAGGACAGCGACGTTCAGGCCGATTTCCCGCGTGGCGAGTTCCAGGAGTACGACCTCGATGATGACCATCAGCTCGTCCCGGTCGACCGCCCACCCGGAAACAACACCGCAAACATCATCGTCGGTGTACTCACCAACTTCACCGACAAGTATCCGGAAGGCATGACGCGGGTCGCTCTCTTTGGGGATCCCAGCCGAGGTATGGGTGCCCTCGCCGAAGCCGAGTGCCGGCGGATCATGGCGGGAATCGACCTTGCCGAGGAGATGCAGGTTCCCGTGGAATGGTACGCGGTTTCGGCAGGCGCCAAGATCTCGATGGAAAGCGGCACGGAGAACATGGACTGGATCGCCGGCGTCTTGCGACGGCTGGTCGAGTTCACGCAAGCAGGCTCCGAGGTCAACGTGGTGGTCTGCGGCGTCAACGTCGGCGCCCAACCCTACTGGAACGCCGAAGCAACGATGCTGATGCACACCAAGGGCATCCTCGTCATGATCCCCGAGAGCGCAATGGTGCTCACCGGCAAACAAGCGCTCGACTACTCGGGGGGCGTGTCGGCCGAAGACAATACCGGGATCGGCGGCTACGATCGGATCATGGGGCCGAACGGCCAGGCGCAATACGCCGCGCGCGACGTGGCAGACGCATGCCACATCCTTCTTCGCCACTACGACCACACCTACGTGATGCCGGGCGAACGCTTTCCACGACGGGCGGCGACGACCGATCTCATCGACCGCAATGTCTGCGACTCTCCGCACGGCGACGTGGGCGTGTCCACCTTTGCGACCATTGGCGAGGCGTTCAGCCCGGAGACCAACCCCGGTCGCAAGCGACCGTTCGACATCCGCAAGGTGATGCGCGCGGCAACCGACCAAGATCACGAGATTCTCGAGCGCTGGTACGGGATGCGCGACGCGGAGACAGCGGTGGTGTGGGACGCTCACATCGGAGGCTATCCGGTCTGTCTGATTGGGCTCGAATCGCAGCCCCTTCCGCGGGTCGGCTTCGCGCCGGCGGACGGTCCGACCTCCTGGACCGCGGGAACTCTGTTTCCGATGTCCTCTAAGAAGGTGGCCCGCGCGATCAACGCAGCGAGCGACAACCGTCCGCTAGTGGTGCTCGCCAACCTTTCCGGCTTCGACGGATCGCCGGAGTCACTGAGGTCACTTCAACTCGAGTACGGCGCAGAGATCGGCCGCGCGATCGTCAACTTCAAAGGCCCGATCGTGTTCTCGGTGATCTCACGCTACCATGGCGGCGCATTCGTCGTGTTCTCCAACAAGCTGAACCCCTCGCTAGAGGTTTCGGCCCTCGAGGACACCTACGCGTCGGTGATCGGCGGCGCGCCAGCGGCAGCAGTGGTCTTCGCGGGCGACGTTCGCAAACGAACTGCGTCGGACGCGCGGCTCATCGAACTTCAGCGCGAGCTCGAGCAGGCTGAAGGCGCGGAGTGGGTCGCGCTCCGGGATCGCCTCAACAAGATGAAGAAGGTCGTCCATTCGGAGAAGCTGCGCGAGGTCGCTGAAGAATTCGACGGCGTGCACAGCGTGCATCGCGCTCTCGAAGTCGGCTCCGTCCAAAAGATCATCCCGCCAACCTCGCTGCGCCCCTATCTGGTGGATGCTATCGAGCGCGGGATCGCGCGCGAGCAGTCCAAGGAATGACGACCGCCTAGCCTTTCAGCCAGCGGTAGGCTTCACGCAGTGCCTCGTTGCCTCCGGACTCGATGATGTCCCCATGACAGAGGAGGATGCGGTCGAAGTCCCAGGTTAGGAGTTCGTCGATCGAGCGGCGAGCGCGCTTCTTATCGCGGAAGAACGGTCGAAGGCTGCGGCTGACGCCAGGTCTACCGTGGATGCCGGCGACCTTGAGATAGGTACGGGTCGGCCAGTGGGAAGAGGTGTCGAAGTTCTCGACAGCGTCGGCGACGATCAACGAGCGTGAGGGGCGATGAAGGAAGACCGTTTCGTTCAGCATTGCGCCGTCGATGAAAGTCGTGTCGAGGTCGTTGCGCCATTCCGGGTGCGCTTCGCCCATGAGCTCGTGGTCGATCGTCAGGTCCTTGCGTCGTTTGGCCAAGCCGGTCGCTGCGTGAAGCAGCGCGTTCGGGTACGCACTCTTCCACTCCCCCGCGTAAAGATGATGTCCTTGACTGGGGGCGACGATGTGGTGGACAGGCCCAATGGCGTCGACCTCGGTCTTCAAGTCGGCACGGAGCGGGATGGGTGAGTGCACCAACAGGCCCCCGCCCTGAAGACGGACGACGGTCATCCGAGTGCCAAGGTGCAGGCCAAAAAATGACTGTGGTGATGCCTGTATCCAAAGGTCATCAGTGAGCTTGTGCATCGGCATTCCGGTAGAAAAGAGCCAGGATCCGGGGCAAAAATCCGAATTTCGCGCTGCCGCGACGCTATCAGCACCCCGGGAGACTGGCAACGGGTTCCGAGTGTGCCCTGGGGACTTTGTGCTATGAGGCCGGCTCCATGTCTGAATTCCTTAGCCTAGAGCAGGCCCCCGCGGGCCTCGGCGCCGCCTTGCGCAAAGCCGGATTCGAGCAATTTATGGCCATTCAGCAGGCCGTTCTAGACCCCGAGTTGGCGGGTCGCGACCTGCGCATTTCCTCGCAGACGGGTTCCGGCAAGACCGTCGCCCTGGGACTCCTCCTCGCGCCGTCGGTCGCGATCGCAGCAGCTACCGCACGGCCGCGAAAGGCTCGCAAGTCTGCTGTCGCCACACCGGTCGCCCTGCTCGTCGCCCCGACCCGCGAGCTCGCTGGACAGCTTGGGCGTGAGCTCACTTGGTTGTACGCGTCGCTCGGTGCGCGCGTCCTCGTGGTCACCGGCGGAACGAACGTCTTTCAAGAACGCTCGCAGCTACAGAGTCTGCCGCAGGTCGTCATCGGCACCCCGGGTCGGCTGCTCGATCATCTGCGGGCGGGCGCCATGACGCTAGACCAACTCAAGACCGTCGCGCTCGATGAAGCCGATGAGATGCTCGACATGAACTTCGAGGAGGAGCTCGACGGCATCCTCGGATACGCGCCGGATGTGCGCAGAACGCACTTGGTGTCAGCTACCTTTCCGCGCGAGGTCGTGAGACTGGCGGACCGGCTTCAGCAAGATCCCATCTCGGTTCAGGGAACGGCGCTCGGCGAAGCCAATGCCGACATCGAGCACGTCGTGATGCGCGTCCGGCAAGCGGATCGATTCAGTGCAGCCATCAACGTGCTACTTCGCTACCCCGAAGACAAGACTTTGCTGTTCGTGCGCACACGGACAGAAACCGTCCGACTCGCCGACGAGCTTTGCGCGGCCGGACTTGCTGCGCGTGCTCTCAATGGCGAGATGACGCAGCGTGAGCGAACCGCCACGTTCAACCAGTTTCGTAGCGGCGCCGTGCAGTACTTGGTGGCCACGGACGTGGCCGCACGCGGGCTAGATGTTCAGGACATCGGCCGAGTCATTCAGGTGGACCTTCCGGACAACGCCGATGTCTTCACACACCGAAGCGGACGAACCGGACGGGCAGGACGCCGCGGCACCAACGTGATTTTCGGCGCTTCTCGGGCAGAATTTCGGGTCAAAGGCTTGTTGCGTGGAGCGCGTGTCGAGGCACGACTCGCCTCCATACCCACTCCGGAGGAGATCTTCGCCGCTGCGAACGAGCGGATCGGCGACAGCTTCCTGCGCGACCTCGCAAATTCGGACGGCAACGTCGACGCCCGTTCACAGGAGCTTGCCGAACGCCTGCTCGACAAGCATTCGCCAGCAGAGCTCGTCGCCTGCCTACTGAAGCGCGAAGCAGAGCGCAGCCACGGCACGCCCAAACGGGTCAGGGATGATGCAAAGCCCGCCCGCCGGGAACGCAATCCACGCGCGACAGGCCCGCAGTCTCAACCCCGGCAACGACCGCAAGGAGACTTCATCACTTATCAAGTGAGCTGGGGCGCACATGCGGGCGCCGACACCCGGCGGCTGTTGGCGATGGTCTGTCGGCGCGGCGATGTGTCGAGCAGCGTGGTCGGCGCGATTCGGGTCGCCCCGAAGAGCTCCACAGTGGAGATTTCGTCCAGCGTCGCACAGAAGTTCGAGCGAGCCGTGACCCGACCGGACAAGCGAAACCCACGCGCCCAGTTCCGGCGCTGGGATCCAAACGCCCGAACCAAGCGCCCACGAGACCGAGCCGCGCGGGCGAGCTAGGCAACCACCAGCTACTCGAATTCGTCGAGAAGCTCGCGGTCGACGTGCTTGCTCACCGTGCGGCGGTCGACGCCCAGGGCCTGAGCCGCTTTTTCGAAGCTACCCTTCCGCGCGTAGACCCACGTGCTGTAGGCCGACATAACGCGATCCATGTCCGCTTCCCCGTCCTGCATCGCCGAGAAGAGCGCCTGAAGGCCGTGCTTTGGCGGCGGGGCGCTGGGCGGCGTGTAGCGGTCATGAATGAGCAGGTTTCTCACGCACTGCTCGAGCTCGCGCATGTTGCCGGGCCACGGATAGCTCGCCCCCACATTTGCCTCGATGCCGCAGACCATGGTGTCGATCAGGTCTGGATCGGCGGACCCGAGCGAACGCTGCACAATGACGGTCACCAGGTGCCGCAGCTCCTCCAAACTGCCACCCAACTGCTCTCGCAACGATGGCGTGTGAATGACGTCGGCGCACAAACGATAGTAGAGGTCCCCGCGAAAACGGCCGGCGGCCATCTCCCGCGAAAGATCGCGAGTCGTCGCAGCCACGACTTTTCCGCCGAACTCCCTAGGCTGCGTGTCGCCGAGACGATGGAACGTGCGCGACTGGAGCACGCGAAGAAGCTTCACCTGCACTTCTCCGTCGAGCTCACCGATCTCGTCGAGAAAAACCGTGTCCGAGGGCCACTTCCCCTCGAGATGGCCGGCCCGATCCTCCCCTGCCCCTGTGAAGGCACCTCTCTTGTGCCCGAAGAGCTCCGACTCGATGAGTGTCTTGGACATGGCTGCCACATGAAGGGCATGAAACTGATCTCTGAAGTCTGTCCGGAACCGACGCCGCGTGACGTCGAACCCGATGAACCGCGAGAGGCCAATGGCGCTCGCGACGAGCTCCTTGCCGGTTCCGGACGCGCCCAGAATGAGTGTGCTTACCTCGTGCATCCGTCCCTGCAGGTGCTCGAGGTAGCGAAGCGGGTCGTGGGTGAACACCGATTCCCAAACGCTGCTGCGAAGGTCGGCCGCGGCTCGAGAGGTCCCGAGAATCTGGTGATACACGAAATGAAACGCGCGACGACTCTGGAAAAAGATCGCAAACAGCTGCGCCGGCGTTCTGCCCCATGAAGGCGGCCCTACGTGCTCGAGAAGCTCGGTAAAGTCGTCGCAAAATGCATCGTAGAACTCGATCTGGGGCGAGGCCTCGTCTGCGGTGATCTCGAGATAGAAGGCCTGCTCGTATCGGTAGTACAGCACGTAGAGCGCCACTCCCCGGATCAGCTCTCGCTCACGCTCGGAGGCGTGCTCGCCACGGGCCCACCGCGTCTGCACCATCTTCATCTGCGCCTCGGCCTCCAGTTGGATGGCCTGCAGGACGGGGTCTTCCAGGGACCACTCCAGCGGCCGGCTCCACGCAGACGATGCGACTGCATCGTCAGCCAGGATCAGAGCCTCCAGAGCGCGCCGCTCGTCGCCAAATGGGTTGATGAAACCCAGACGTCCTATCGCATCCAGCCTCTCAGCCGTGTGCTCGTCAAACATGTGCATAAAGTGTACATCAGATGTACCTTTTATGTTCAAAAGACCGGCTCCTGCCCAAATTCATGAGTATTTTCACGAGACTCTGAGCTGGCACGCCCCCTGGTGATGATTCGCCAGCTCGCGTTCTACGAGGTCACACAGGTGTTCTTTGGAACCATTGCCGCGCTTGGGGCCTTCGTGATGGTTCTGCTCGGCCGGAGACTCGACGACGTGGCCGTCGAGCTCGTCGCACTCACGGCTTGGCTCGAACGCCGGGCGCGCGCGGCTCGAGGCGGACGAAGCGGAAATGCTTCTCCGCGACCTCTCGATAGTCCTCTTCCGTCACTCTAGAGCGATCGATACCTTCGTGGTCTCGTTGGCTTCGACCACGATGTACACGGCCTTCGGCTTCCCCGTGCCAAACGGCTTCAGAATCAACTTGTGCCGCCCCGACGACAGCGTCAGTCGGCGCGGGGTGCTCCCGAGTAGCTTCTTGCCCTCGTAGATCTCGGCCCACCCACCTCGCGTGACGAGGTTGATCGTGCCGGGCTGCGCTTTGACGCGTTGCTTCGACCGGGTGCGCTTCTGAGCCGGCTTGGCCTCGAGCGGCTGCTTATTAGTGCTCGCGTCGTCGGTCTTCGCCACGGTTGGCTCCAACACTTCTTCGCCCACGACAGGTTCAGCTTCGAACCTCGCCTCGAGCCGGTGTGGCGGAGTGGACGCTTCAACCTCGGTGGCCTCGTCGACCGCCACCTGAGTTCCCGATTCGTCGATCCCAAGTGCGATCGCCACGAGAACCGTCAGGGCGCCTAGCACTGAAGCAGCCAGGAGTTTGCGTCGCCGTGATCGAGGCGCTGGGGCCTCCGTCGTTCTCGGTAGCCGCACGTCGGTTGCGGTGAGCGAGCCGTCCAGATCGGGGTCTCGCGGGATGCTCGGCAACGAGGTGCTCGCCATCCGTGCGATCTCCATGAGTTGGCTCTTGCGCGCCTCGCCCTGCGGAAACACCTCGCCCATCCACTCCGAGAGCTCGGCTGGACCCATGATCTCGCTCTGAGTCCCTAGGAACTTCCGGAGGGCCTTCCCCATTTCCCGGGCGGTTCGCCAGCGATCCTTGGGATCCCGCCGGAGCGCCTTGAGCACGATTCGGTCGAGCTCCTCAGGGACTTGCGGCCGGTGCACAGAAGGCGGTTGGATCTCGTCGTACAGTACCGAATGGACCGTGTTCGCGGTCGTGTCGCGCTTGAACAGTCGCTTGACCGCAAGCATCTCCCAGAGCGTCACCCCGAGGGCCCAGATGTCGACCTTCCGATCGATTGGGTGGCTCGTCAGCTGCTCCGGAGCCATGTACGCGAACGTGCCTTTGACCTTCCCTGTCACAGTGTGATGCAAGCGCTGGTTTGCACTGGCGATCCCGAAGTCGACGACTTGAACGGCGCCGTCATAGGTCACGAACAAGTTTCTCGGACTGACGTCGCGGTGCACGACGTGAAGAAGATCGCCGTTGGCGTCTTTGAGCTCGTGCGCCGCGTGAAGGCCCTCGCAAGCATCCGCGATGATTCGGGCCATTCTCAACGGCAGAAGCTGCGACCTTCGTTGGCTCTGGTGCCCCGCGGCCCGGCTCATCAATCGCGAGAGCGGCTCGCCGACTAGATACTCCATCGCGATGTAGTGCTCGCCGTCCGCCTCCCCGAAATCAAAGACGCTGCAGACGTTGGCGTGCGTGATGCGCGATGCGATGCGCGCCTCGTCGAGAAACATGTCGACGTAGCCCTGCTCTTTGGCGAGGTGCCGGTGGATGCGTTTGAGCGCAACCAACTTCTCGAAGCCCGACACGCCGTCGATGCGGGCTAGGTAGACCGACGCCATTCCGCCCGAGGCGAGCTCGAAGCAAAGCTCGTAGCGGCCGATGCGTTGCGGATCGGTCCGCTCCGGTTTCACCGAGTCATCTACCGGAGATAGAATCTCCACCACAGGCTCCTCTGGAGCCGCCGCCTCTTCGCCACCCAATCAAGTCCTCCTAAGCTCGACCACAGCTTAACCGAGAGCTGTATACCGTTACCACCGTAATCTTTGAATATTTATGTATTTCAGGCTAAGTTTGGTGATGTAGATGAGGGGAGTGGTCACCAGGCTTGGAATTATTGTGCTTTTTGCATCGCTTTGGGCGGTGCCGGCAGCGGTGCGGGCACACCCGATGCTCGACAGGGCCGTCGCCTCCTATGAAGAAGCCAATTTCAAGACCGCGCTTCACACGTTCGATACTGCCGCGCGCAACGCGGATCTGTCGGTGGAAGAGCTGCTCGAGCTGTTCGAGATGCGAGCCCTCGTCCACCACGCGCTCGGTGACGAAGCTGCCATGCGGGCCGATCTACGTCGCTTGAGCGCGGTACGCCCAAGCTATCAACTCGGCCGGTTGGCGCCTCCCCCGGTACGCACCGCATTCGAGGAGGAGCGCAAAGCCAGCGGAGGCACACTCGGAGTCGAGCTTCGCATCGAGGAGAAGAGCTTCGACGGCGCACCTTGGATGAGCGCCCGTGTACTGCGGGTGCCCGAAGGGCTCGTCGATCACGTCACCCTCCAGTGCAGCATCAACAACGACAGCAAGACGATCTCCCACACATCTCAAGGTACCGACACGAAGTTGAAGCTTCCCGAATCAGGCGACCACAACGGCTGCGCTGCGACGGCGCGCACCCGGCAAGGTGGGGTGCTGTTCAGCGCAACCATGAACGCATCGGTCCCGTTGCGGGTGCTGAAGTCCAGGAATGCCTTCGAGATGCCCGAGTACAAGCCGCGCGCGGACGCTCCGAAGGCGAAGAAGAAGAAGTGGCCCTGGATCGTCGCCGTGACCGCGGTCGCCGTGGGAGGTGGAGTCGCTGCGGGTGTGCTGCTTTCGCAACGGTCCAAGAACAACGATCAGCCCGCAGTAGGCGGGGTCACGGTCAGCTGGTGAAACGCAGCATGAACACCCGGGGATCCCTCGAAGCCACCTTGCTGTTGGCCTCCCTGGGATGTCTAGCGGCTGCTTGCAGCGGACCGGACGCCGAAACGATCGGTGTGGATGTATCGTTCGACTCGGGATTGCCTCGGTCTGCGCGCGACTTGGCTGTGCGGGTGGAAGTCTACGTGGTTGAGTCGTGCGCGGCGGTTTCGATGGGTGAGCGGCCCGACGAGGCGATTGCGAGCACCCATGCTCTGCGGGACGCGGGCGATGGACCGCAGATCGGCACTCTCGAGCCCGGACCTTACGGTTTTTACGCCGTGGCACAGGACGCGGAGTGTGCTGTGGTCGCGGCGGGCTGTAACACGGTGACGATCGACCCCAGCGATCAGCTTCCTCTGGCGGTCACCCTGAGCGCCTTCTCCGGCGCGGGTTGCTCTCCGGACGAGCGGTGCACCCTCGGCACCGGCGCATGTGTGGTCCCGGTCAGCGATTGCTCGCTCGAGCCCGACGAAATGCCCTGCTTAGCCGGCGGAAACGGTGGCGTCTGTCGTGCGGGCGCGTGTTGCGCCGGGTGTTGGGATGGAACGACGTGTCGAGCCGGTGACGACAATACGCGCTGCGGCGTGGGCGGAGGCCTCTGTCAATTTTGCGAATGCTTCACCGACACGTGCACGGTCGGTCAATGCAAGCCGGTCCCCTCTTTCACGGATGTGGACCTCGGCGAGCAGCACGGCTGCGCAATCGCGGAGGATGGGCGCCTTTGGTGCTGGGGCGACAACAAAGATGGGCAGCTGGGCTTCGGAGGCGCGCAAGGACCGGACTGCAGCGGAAACTGTTTTCCAACTCCGACGGTGCTCGACTTCGACATGGATTCGACCCCAGTGCAATGGTCTTCGGTCCGCGCCGGACACCGCATCACATGCGGGGTGCTCGCTAGCGACTCGTCGCTTTGGTGCTGGGGAGACAACGCAAACGGTCGCATGGGAGCGCCGAATACCATTGGTAGTTCCGACGTGCCGTGGCTCGTGAGCGCTGCCGCACATGATCAAGTCGATACCGAAGAGGGAACTACGTGCGCGGTTCGCACCGACGGCACGCTTTGGTGCTGGGGACACGCCCAGCATGGCGAAGTGGGACAGGGGGGCTCGGCGGGCGTTACCGTCTATGAACCGTTGGAAGTCACCGCGGTCTCCGGCTGGCGCGAGGTGTCGGTGGGGGCGCACCACGTGTGTGCCGTCCAACGAGATGACCGCCTCTGGTGCTGGGGCCAAGACACCGATGGCCAGCTCGGCGATGGCGCCTCGGGCGGGTCCGAGGACACGCCACAGGCCACCGGTGGCATTGCGTCGAGCGTGATCGCTTCTTCCGATTCGAGCTACAGCCTCGACAACTCCGGCAACGCGTTTGCCTGGGGCGAAAACGTCTACGGCCAGCTTGGAGTCGGTGGGGACGACGAGGCGGACGTGCTTGTCCCGACCCCGGTCACCAGCAGCCTCGTATTCAAGCAGCTCTCCGGTGGGACGCAGTATGGGTGCGGCGTCACCACCTGGGGCGCGCTCTACTGCTGGGGTAGGAACGTGTACACGAAGCTCGGCATTGGAGGACTCGCCTGGGAAGTGCCCGAGCTCCGCGAGCCGACGCGCATAGGCGAGGACTCGAGCTGGGCGTCGGTCTCGTTGGGCGCGGACAGCGCATGCGCACTCCGCGACGATGGGAGCCTTTGGTGCTGGGGCCGCAATCAGGTCGGCCAGCTCGGGCTGGGTCACAAGACGGAGACCAGCACGCCGACACGCCAGTGCTTCTAGGCGTTTCTGATCTGCTATTGTCCGCGCCGTGGGGGGTTCCACGTACTACGCGATCGTCAATCGGGCCGCCGCGGGTGGGCGATGCGCAAGGCTCGCGCCGGACGCGCTCGATGCGTTGAAGTGTCGCGGAGTGCGTTGGAGATCGCGTTTACCGAAGAGCCCAGGCACGCACGCACCTTGCGAGGGCTGCAGCGGAAAGCGGGCGCCGGCGTTTTCTCTCCGTTGGGGGTGACGGGACCGCCGCTGAAGTCGTCAACGGGCTGGTCGATGCCGGCGTCTCCAAGGAATGCGAAATCGCCATGCTTCCTCTTGGCACAGGGAACTCATTCCTCCGGGACTTTGGCATTACCGACACCGCAGGCGCCGTCGACGTGGTCGCGCGCGGTGACAGCACACCCATTGACGTGCTCCGGCTGACGCACGAAGAGGGCGTGATTCATTTCATCAACACGATGGGCACCGGCTTCATCGCCCGAGCCGGTGAGCTCACGAACGACCGTTTCAAGTTCCTCGGTACTGCGGGCTACATCGCGGCGGTTCTGATCTGCATCGCTCGACTTCGGTACGAGGAGAACACGCTTCGCTACGCGGGCACGACCGACGATGCAGCCACGGTGCTCACATCGTTTTCCAACAGCCAATACACCGGCGGTTCGATGCGGATCGCTCCGGACGCTCAAGTTGCAGACGGCTTGCTCGATGTCGTGCGAGCAGGGCCGGCTCGGAAGAGCCGCTCTGGTCGCCGCATTTGCACGCATCTTTTCGGGGACGCACACCGAACTCGACGACGTGTGGACCCGCCAGGTCGACCGCGTCGAGTTCGTCGACCCGTCGTCTCAAGCCGTGCTCATCGATGGCGATCTCTTTCACCTCACACCACTCTCGATCGACGTGCTCCCCGGCGCTATCCGTCTTGTCGCATGAACCAGGTCACTACAGCTTGGAATCGCGTCGCCAGTGCGATCATCTGGGTGTTGGCCGGCGGGTTCCTGGTGTTCGCGCTCTCGTTCCTGACCGTCCTCTATCACTTCGTGAAGCCCGACCGCGTTCAGTTTCTCACACGGTTGTACTGCAGGCTCCAGCTGGCGCTCACCTTCAACAAGCAGACGCATCACGTGCACCCGGGCGTCGATCCCCGCGTACGCAGTACCTCTTCATCCAAAATCACACGAGCCATCTCGACCACGTCGCGATGTACACGGCGACGCCACATTTCAAGCAAGGCATCGAGCTCGAAACCCACTTCGACTACCCTTTTTACGGCTGGTTCATGAAGGCGCGCGGCACCATCCCGGTGCCAAAAGATCGCAAAGGTGCGCGCGAGGCTGTGCGCGAGGCTGTGCGGTCGGAAGTCGAGGCGGGTCACTCGATCTTGGGGTTCCCGGAAGGCCACCGTACCCTCACAGGGCAAGTTGGACGATTTCACGATGGCCTGTTTCAGATCGCGGTCGAGCTCGGCGTGCCGATCGTTCCCGTGGCAGTCACGGGGCTTTACGACGTACTGCACAAGGGGTCGCTGCTCATACGACCCGGAAACGAAATCATCGTTTACGTCGAAGAGCCGATCGTGACCGACGGATTGACCAAAGAGGACGTGCCCGCGCTGCGGGACCACGTGCGGGACGTCATCTCCGCGCGGGTCGAAGCACGGCGGTCGCCAGAGATCGGCGTCTAGCCGCCCGACTACTCGTCGATCTCACGGCGATACAGTGCTTGAACGTGTCGCGCGTTGTTGCCTTCGAGGACGTTGATGCGCTGAATCTGAGCCGGTGCCGCCTCGATGACCTCCTTGGCGACCAGCCAATCGACCGACTCTGTGTAGGGTGGCGTCGTGAACGACCCACGGTAGTGGTAGTAGTGGACGTTCTCGAAATCGAAGCCTTGTGGAAACATGTCGTGAAGAAACACGTCGTGGATTTCGGCCGATTGGCCTTCTTCCTTTGGAATCGCATCGAGGAACTCGTCCAGGAAGCGGTTCGCCGTGCCCATTCGGACGAGGATCGAGATCGCCAAGTAGGTCGGCGGATCATCGGCTGAGGGCCCAGGGCGCGAGTGCACCAAGTGCATCTCCATCGGATACGTGATGCCGTCGATGAGGTGCTCGGAGGGCGTGTGGAAGTGGAGCTGCAGGAAATCGTAGACCTTGCCGTCGAACTTCGTCGTGATTCCTCGCCCAAACTCGAGCCGAACCGTGCTGCCCAAATTCGTCACCACTTGGGCCTCATCGCCCCCCCCGGTACTCGATGGTGTGCCTTCCGTACTCGGTCTCGTCAGAGAGGATGTTCACCGGCGACTGGAGCAGGCCGTGATCGATACCGGGAAGCGCGTAGTACTGCCCGGCATCCGGATCCACGCCCGAAGGGTGCGCGTCATGGGTAGCCGCGGCGGCCGCCTCGCTCGGCGGGGAGCTTTCGGGGATACAGCCGACGCCCACCGTGAAGGCGAGCGCAAGCATAGGACGAAGGAAGCTTTGCGGGTCCATCGCCGGGTACTTAGGGACGACCCCCCCCCTCCGGTCAAGCTCAGCGCGGGCGGCGTTCCTCATCAGGGAGATCGAGCGCGAGAGTGCCTCCCGGATTGAGGATATTCTTGGGGTCGAAGTGGCGCTTGAGCGCGCGTAGCACCTCGAGCTCGTCGCTGCCGATCTGACCCTCGAGCCAAGGCGCAGTCATTTTTCCGATGCCGTGGTGGTGGCTCATCGTTGCGCCCGAGGATTGAATGGCGTCGAGGATGCCGCGGTGAAACTCTAGAAACTCTTGATGACCCATCTTCGCGATGAAGATGAAATAGAGATTGGCACCCTGGGGGTAGCAGTGCGACATGTGCGTCATGCACAGGGTTTGGGGGCGGCTCTTCACGTAGGCGCGCACGTGCTGGTGAACCTTCGGGAGGTCGTCCCAGTTGGTCGCGCACTCGAGGGTGTCGATGAGAATGCCGTAGTCCTGCAGGTCGTCGCGCATGTAAGGGTCGGCGAACCGTCCGTGCTCCCACTTCTTGGTGATGAGGCCGGTCGTATACATCCCGCCGTGCGCTCTGCAGACTTCACGCAGTCGGCGCTTGACCATCGCGGTGTAGGCGCGGTCGCCATCGGCTGTGCCTAGCATCAAGCAGCGCTCGCCCTTCTTGAAACCTCGCAGGCTCACCAGGGTGTCGATGGGCGTTCCTTCGACACCATAGAGCTTGAAGGCAACGTCGGTTTCCTCCGGGTCCGACAACCGAAACACGGAGGGGGAACCGAACTCGGACTGCATGATCTCGCGTGCCGCTGCGGTTGCGTTGGACCAGCTTGGGAAGATAAAACTGAAGCGGCGCGTGTTCTCGGGTTGGTGGCGAAAGATCTTCAGGGTGACCGCCACCAGAACCCCGTACGCCCCTTCGCTTCCGATCATGATCTGGTCGATGCTCGGCCCGGTCGCATAGGCAGGAATGTCGACGGTCTTGATCGTCCCGACGGGCGTGATGTACTCCTGACTCAGAACGAGGTCCTCCGCCCGGCCGTAGTACGTCGAGTTCTGACCGGCCCCGCGTGTCACGACCCAGCCACCAGCGGACGAGAACTCGAAGGACTGCGGGAAATGGCCGCAGGTATACGCATGCGGTGCATTGAAACGCTTGCGAGCCTGGTTGAGCGCGGCTTCGAGGTCCGGTCCCAAGATCCCGGGCTCCACCGTGACGGTTTGATTGACCGCGTTGAGCGAAAGGACGCGCTTCATGTGCGTGCCCAAGTGGATCGAAACCCCGGCGTTGATGCATTCGGTCCCTCGGGTCACGCTCGACCCGGCGCCGAAGGTGTAGAGAGGGATCTCCTGCTCGTGACAGTAGCGAACGATCTTCTCGACATCGTCGCGATCGCGCGGGTGAAGGACGAGGTCGGGAAGGTTCTCCACCTCGTGATTTCGAAGGCGAAGCGCGTCGACCATCGTCTTGCCGTAGGACACGCGGAGCCTGGAGTAGACTTCGTCGCTCACGTTCTCGGCACCCAGCAGGCCACGAAAAAAGCGCACTTGCTCCTCGGTGAGCGAGATAGGGGCGTTCGCCGCCACCTCTTCGAGGCCAAGCTTCTGCGGCTGCGTGAAGTGATCGTCGTCGAGACCGAAGGTGTCCTTCATCAACGCGTAGAGCCTCGGATTCGGGTGCTTGTACGCATTGGGCGCGCCCCACTTGAACGCCGAGCGATAGGAACGCTTGGGAAGATCGCCCTCGAACCACTGTGGAGTGAACGAATCCTTGCCCTTCATCCACCCAAGGTACCATGCTCGCGAGCCAGGCATACCGTCGCCATAGAAGGCTTGATGACTCGGCCGACTCCGGTCAGTGTTCGGCCGGGTTGCTGGACGAGACATCATGAACACGAGATTTTGCCTAGTCGCGGGGGGGCTGGCGCTCCTCCTCTCCACATCGGTCGCATCAGCACAGGGAGCCTGGTCGGCTGAGCCAGATCCGAGTTCGACGTATACGAGCCGGCCGGTCGAACAGTACCCGCCTCCGTCTTCAGCCGAGCAGCGCGCCATGCATCGCGGCTATCAGGGAGCGTTCAATTTGGGCGTTCCCATCTGGTTGAATGTCGACAAAGACGTGGTGCGGCCCGGGGCCGACCTCAACTTCTTCGGCGGCTTGGATATTGGCTACGCTGTCTTCGGGCTTGGGCTCGGCGCGATGTGGACGCCGATCAACTTCTATAACATCCCGGAGGCCCCGGCTGGATCTGGCCGAAGCCCGATGACACGTCTCTACTTTGCCCCCGAGCTTCGCGTTCAGGTGCCGAACAACACACCGATCCTCCCGTACATCGGCATCACGTTCGACGCGAACTGGTGGCGCGCAAAACAATCCGAGGTGGTTTGCGGTGCCTTCTACTGCGCCCGAGTCGCGATCTTCCGGTTCTCGCCGGGCATGACCGCCAAGGTGGGCATAGCCTTCGAGGTGTCTCGCGGAACCCACCTCGACATTGGCTTCAAGTACTCTCTGTCGGGCCCCGGCAACCAGTTCATGCGACGGCAGCAATGGGTCACGCCGTACTTCGGCATCCTGTTTCGCTGACGCTACACGTATTTCTTGAGCTCCAGGCGCGCGACCATGCCGCGATGCACTTCGTCCGGGCCGTCAGCGATGCGGAGCGCGCGAGCCATGGCAAACAGCCGGGTAAGCTCGGGATCCGCCATGCCCTCGCCCCCGTGGATTTGGATCGCGGCATCGACGACCGATTGCAGCACATTCGGAGCGATGACCTTGATCGCGGAAATGTCGACGAGCGCCCCAAAGGTGCCGACCGTATCGAGCGCCCAGGCAGCTTTCATCGTCAAGAGACGGGCTTGATCGATCGCCATGCGGGAGTTGGCTATGATGTCGCGGTTGCCGCCGAGGTTGGAGAGCGGCTTGCCGAACGCCACGCGATGCACCGCCCGCTGGCATAGGCGCTCGAGCGCTCGCTCCGCCGCACCGATCGCGCGCATGCAGTGATGGATCCGTCCCGGGCCCAGACGGCCTTGCGCGATCTCAAAGCCGCGGCCCGGCCCCGCGATGATGCTACTCGCCGGAAGGCGTACCTCATCGAACAGCACCTCGGCATGCCCGTGCGGCTCATCGAGGTGCCCAAACACCGGCAGCATGCGCAAGATCTTTACGCCCGAAGCGTCGGTCGGGACGAGCACCATCGAGTGCCGCTCGTGTCGCCCCGCGCTCGGATCGGTGACCCCCATGTAAATGAAGAAGGCGCAACGCGGGTCGCCTGCGCCACTGGTCCACCACTTCTGACCATGGAGCACGACCTCGTCGCCAACAACCTCGCACGTGGCCTGCATGTTGGTGGCGTCGCTCGACGCGACGGCAGGTTCAGTCATCGCAAATCCGGAGCGGATCTCTCCGGCGAGCAGGGGCTCGAGCCACCGCTTCTTCTGCTCGTCCGAGCCGTACTTCACCAAGACCTCGGCGTTCCCGGTATCGGGCGCGCTGCAGTTGAACACCTCCGGCGCCAAGAAGCTCCGCCCGGTGATCTCGGCGACCGGCGCGTAGTCGCGATTGTCCAAGCCGGCGCCGTACTTCTCGTCGGGCAAGAAGAGATTCCAAAGCCCGAGCTCCTTGGCCTCGGCCTTGAGCTCCTCGAGGATTGGCGGAATCTTCCACTCGCGCCACTCGTTGGTGCCAACCAGCTGATCGAAATACGTCTGTTCATTCGGAACGATGCGCTCGCGAACGAAACGCTCCGTCTGCGCCATCACGCTTGTCGCCCGCTCGGAATGCTCGAAATCCATACACCGCGTTGATACCGCATGGCCCTGCACAATTCACCCACGAACTATGCGAATCCGGTGCTAGATTTCGCCAAGCACAGACGGACCAAGCGCATGGCATCACAAAGCAATCCCTTGATCGACGACAGCTTCGTCGATTTCCTCCTCTACTCGGTTCTCGACGCCGAGTCGCTCTGTGAGCTCGAGGCCTATCAACAGCACTCGAAGGAAACGTTCGACCTGTACATCGACAGCCTCCGGCGATTCGCGCGGCAAGACCTGTTGCCAACGTACAAGCCGATGGACGAGGAGCCCCCCGTGTTTCGCGACGGCCGAATCCACACGCATCCCGCGTTGCCTCGATTGTTCGAACAGATGGTAGAGCTCGGAGTGCTGACGGCATCGCGTCCCGAATCGGTCGGCGGTCAACAGATGCCCAAGCTCGTACACACGATGGCAACCGCGTATCTCATGGCCGCGAACATCGGCGCCTACGGCTTCGTCGGACTCACGCACGGCGCCGCGCATCTGATCGAAACGTTTGGAACCGACGAGCTCAAAGCGCGGTTCATGACGAAGATGTATGAGGGTGAATGGACCGGCACGATGGCGCTGACCGAACCGCAAGCCGGAAGCAGCCTCGGCGAGGTCACGACATCTGCTACTCCAACGAACGACGGCCACTACCTGATCAAGGGAAGCAAGATCTTCATCTCTGGCGCAGACCACGGCATTACGGAGAACGTGGTGAATCTCGCGCTGGCCCGCATCGACGGTGCGCCGGGCGGCACCAAGGGCCTCTCGCTATTTGCGGTCCCGCGGCTGCGCGAAGAAGGCGGAAGCCTGGTGTCCAACGACGTCACTGTCGCTGGGATGATCCACAAGATCGGCTGGAAGGCGCTCCCGAGTTTGGCCATCGAGTTTGGGGACGAAGGGGACTGCCGCGGCTGGCTCGTGGGCGAGCCGAACCAAGGCCTTCGCCACATGTTCCAGATGATGAACGCGGCGCGCATCTCGGTGGGGGTCAACGCCGCCGCAACCGCTTCGGTGGCGTATCACGAGTCGCTGGCGTACGCGCTCGAACGCAAGCAGGGCCGGAAGCTCGGCACGCAAGGCGGCGATCAGGTATCGATCATCGAGCATGCCGACGTTCGGCGGATGCTTCTCCGGCAGAAGGCAATCGTCGAAGGAAGCCTGGCCTTGCTCGGAACGGTCTCACGATACTCGGACATATCGAAGCACGGGACATCGGACGAGGAGCGAGAGCGCGCGGGACTGTTGCTCAACCTGCTCACCCCGGTTGCCAAGACCTTCCCCGCCGAGCGCGGCTTCGAGGCGAACGCGCTCGCCCTCCAGATCCACGGCGGCTACGGCTACACGAGCGAGTACCTCCCCGAAGCGTACTTGCGCGACCAAAAGCTCAACACGCTACACGAAGGCACAAACGCGATTCACAGCATGGATCTCCTAGGCCGCCAGGTGATGTCCAAGGGCGGAGCCCCGCTCCAGGCGCTTTCCGAAGAGATCGGAAGCACCATCGCGCGCGCCCGGGAAGCAGGTTGCGACCCCGAGCTGTGCACAGCGCTCGAAGAAGCTGTCTCCACCGTTGGCTCCACCACCATCGAGCTCGGTCAGCGCGGAAGGGCGGGCGACGCGGAAGGCATGCTCGGCCACAGCTGGGACTACCTCGACATGTTCGCCACTCTTGTCATCGGATGGCAGTGGCTCAACATGGCCGCGGTGGCGCGCACCGCACCGGTTTCGGAGGAGCGCAAGCGAGCAACCGAGACAGCCACACAGTATTGGATCCGAACCGAGATCCCGCGCATCCCCCACCTGGCCAACCTCTGCCAAACCAACGAAGATTCGTACATCAATGCCCAACCGGGGTGGTTCTAATGGACAAAGCAATTATCACCTGCGCCCTCAACGGTGTGCTCACCAACCCCAAGCAGCACCCTGTCCCGGTCACGCCGGAAGACATGGCGGCGTCGGCGCGTGATGCGTACAACGCAGGCGCGACGGTCATGCACATCCATTTCCGCCGCCAGGAGCCAGACATGGGGCACATTCCTTCTTGGGATCCTGAAGTGGCCGCCGCCGCGAGTGATGCAATTCGGAAGGCATGTCCAGGTGTGATCATCAATCAGACCACCGGCGTGATGGACGAAGACGTCTCGGGCCCGATCGCCTGCCTGCAGCGCATCGAACCCGAGATCGCCGCGTGCAACGCGGGCAGCCTCAACTACCTCAAGCTCAAGAAGGACAACACCTGGGCGTGGCCGCCCATGGTGTTCCTCAACGGGGTCGACAAGGTGCAAAAGATGCTCGACGCGATGGCCGAGACTCACACCACCGCCGAAATGGAGTGCTTCGATGTAGGCATCGTCCGGTCGGTTGGGCTCTACCTTCGGGCGGGGATGGCCAACGAGATGCACTACAACTTCGTCATGGGGGTGGCCTCGGGCATGCCCTGCGATCCCGCGCTGCTGGAGCTCCTCATGAAATACAAGAGCGGCGAAGCGCATTGGCAGGCGACGCTCATCGGGCGCGAAGAAATATGGGAGACCCACCAGCGAGCAGCCGACCTCGGCGGGATGCTGCGGACCGGTGTCGAAGACACGTTCTACCTGCCGAACGGCGACAAGACGACCGGCAACGGACAGCTGATCGAGGCGCTCGCTCGCTGCGCGCGCAATGCGGGCCGGGAGGTCGCGTCACCCGCGGAAGCCCGGAAAATGCTTGGCTTCAATGGCTAATCCGGTCCTGTGGGAGCCGACACCCGAGGCAGTAGCCAAGTCACAGCTGAATGGCTTCCGCCGCCACATCGAAGAGCGTACGGGGGAGTCCCTGCTCGATTCGTGCGCACTGCACGCTTGGTCCATTCGAAACCCAGGTGCGTTCTGGTCCGAGGTCTGGAGCTACTGCGGGGTCATCGGGGAGCAAGGGGACACGGCCGTCACCGGCCTCGATCGCATGCCCGGAGCCAAGTGGTTTCCGCAAGCGCGCCTGAGCTTCGCGCAAAACCTCCTCCACGAGACGAGCGATCGACCAGCCCTCGTTTTTTGCAACGAAGAGGGCACCGTGCGCCAAGTGACCTTCGCGCAACTCAACGCCGAAGTGAGCCGCGTGGCCCAAGCCCTCGAGGCAGCGGGCATCACGCGCGGCGACCGCGTTGGCGCCTATCTCCCCAACATGCCCGAAGCTGTGATCTACATGCTTGCGACGAGCAGTCTGGGCGCGATCTGGTCCTCTTGCTCCCCCGATTTCGGCGCGAGGGGAGTCATTGATCGCTTCGGGCAGATCGAACCGAAGGCACTGATCACCGTCGATGCATATCAGTACGGCGGCAAGATCTTCGCCATGGGCGAGAAGGTCCGCGAGGTGCTAGTGGCGCTGCCTACCGTCGAAACCACCGTGATCGTCCGCTACATGGGAGAGGGCGCGTGCGGCACAGCGTCTGAGGTGAGCCACGACGATTTCGTCGCGCCATACGCCCCAGGCCCGTTGCGGCCCGAGGCGCTCCCGTTCGATCACCCCCTCTACGTCGTCTACTCGTCCGGAACGACCGGAAAGCCCAAGTGCATCGTACACGGCGCCGGCGGGACACTCCTGCAACACCTCAAAGAGCATCGCTTGCACTTGGATCTTGGGCCCGGGCAGCGCCTTTTCTACTACACGACCTGCGGTTGGATGATGTGGAACTGGCTCGTGAGCGGATTGGCCACAGGCGCCACGCTGATCCTCTACGATGGCTCTCCGTTCGCGCCCACGGCCAACGTGCTCTTCGACATGGCCGACCGGGAGCACGTGAATGTGCTGGGGACCTCGGCCAAGTTCATCGATGCGCTACACAAGGCGGGTCTACGTCCACGCGAGACCCATCGACTCGATAGCGTGCGCACCATCTTATCCACGGGGTCGCCACTGTCGCCCGAATCCTTCGACTTCGTCTACACAGACGTCAAAGCGGACGTGCACCTCGCGAGCATCTCCGGCGGCACCGACATCGTTTCCTGCTTCGTTCTCGGGGATCCCACCCAAGCCGTCCGACGTGGGGAGATTCAAGCCAAGGGGCTTGGGATGGACGTGCAGGTGTGGAACGACGAAGGCCAGCGCGTCGTTGGAGAGCAAGGCGAGCTCGTCTGCTGCAGGCCCTTTCCCTCGATGCCCGTCGGCTTCTGGGGAGACGCAGACGGATCGCGCTACCAGGCCGCTTACTTCGAGCGTTTCCCCGGGGTCTGGTGCCACGGTGACTTCACCGAGGAAACCGAGACCGGCGGCTTCGTGATCACCGGTCGCTCCGACGCTACGCTCAATCCCGGCGGAGTCCGGATCGGGACGGCCGAGATCTACCGCCAAGTCGAGGCCTTAGACGAAATCGTGGAATCGGTCGCTATTGGCCAGCCCTGGGAGGGCGACGTTCGCATCGTCCTTTTCGTGGTGCTTCGCGAGGGCCTGGAGCTGACCGATGTGCTGCGCGACACGATCAAACGGAAGCTCAGTAAGAACGCGAGCCCCCGACATGTGCCGGCAAAAATTCTTCAAGTCCCGACCATACCGCGGACCCGGAGCGGCAAGATCAGCGAGCTCACGGTACAGCGAGCGGTTCGCAACCAACCAATCAAGAACGTCGAGGCCCTCGCCAACCCCGAGGCGCTGCAGCACTACCGCGACCTGCCGGAGCTCGCAGTGTAGCGAGACGCCGGAGAACGGCACGCGACGCACGTGCTCGGAGCAACCGGGGCACGGCGGAACGCGACGCGGGGCTTCTGCGGACGGGGCGCCTTGCAAAGGTGGCCGGAGGGACTGGGGGCGCGGGGCCACGCAAGGCGCCCCTCGGAGCTCGCGCCAATCGGCGGTGTTTGCTGTCTTGGCCGTTTGTCACTCACACGCCGCCGAACCCCCACATCGCGCTCCGCCGTGCCCCTCCATACGACAATGGGGAATCCACCATGTCCCGACGTACCCTCCGTACGCCGACTCCTACATAGGAGAACGGCTCGCGATGTGCGGCACAGCGATTGGGTCGGCGCCTAGCCGTGTGTCGACGTGTGGAGCCGTGGCGACGGGGCTCCCAATCGCGAGCACGTGCGTCGCTAGCCGTTCTCCTATGCAGGAGTCGACGCTAGCGTGCGCGTCTGATTGCTATGAAGGTTAGGTCGTCGGGTTTGGATGGGGCTCCTTCGGCTGGGGACTCCATGCGCTTTCTCCCTAAGGTGGCCAACCCATCCGCGGCTCGAAGAAGCGGCCCCTTTCGGACGCACTCGACGATCTCGTCCAAGTGGAGATTGTCGCTGAGCCCGTCGCTCGCCAGCACGACGGTATCGCGGGGCGCGAGGCTGACGGTGGCGCCGAGCTCGATGCGCATGTCTTGGGAGCCGAGAAGATTGGACACCAAGTGGAGATCCTCGTGATGCAGAGCCTCCCCGCGATCCAGCAAGCCCGCCTCGACCGCGTAGCCAACCGGAGAGTGCGGAATGGTGAGCCACTTGATGCGTCCGCGTTGCCCGGTGACCAACACCATCGAATCGCCCGCGTGGTACGCGCGCATGTGGGTGCCCTGAATCTCGACCACTACGAGGGTGGCCGCCGCGCCGGTCCCGAGCTCCGAGATCGCGCGGTCCGCCGACTCGAAGCCGTTGATAATCGCGCCGCGAAGGTGCGCGAGGTCCCCTCCCAGCGCCGCCACCGAATCGCAGACCGCCTGCACGGCAAGCGCTGCGGCCTTTGCTCCGCCTGGATGACCCCCGGCGCCGTCGGACACCACGGCAACCCCAACTTCGTTGCCGAGCGAAATCACGGCCGCGGCATCTTCATTGGGACCGTCTCTTCCCGGCTTCGAAAGGCTCAGCACCACCGCTTCGGCCGCCCCGATTGCGAAGCGCTCGCCTCGCGCCATGTCCACATCAGCCAAGATGTGGGCCTCGCTCACGGTGCTGCTCTCCGGCCACGCGTAGACCCCCGAAGCGCCGTCGGCGCGACCGCGTGGAAGGCCCTCCGCATATGTACGCCATCGCGGAACCGCTTGCGCTCGTGGACTTCGATCGAGCGGCGAAGGAAATTGACGAAATCGCGGTTGACCGTGCGGCGAAGCCGGTCCGCGCCTGGCAGCGGCCAATCGAACGGCCAGGCGGGCAACTCTCCGGCGAACATTCGGTAGATCAACAACCCCATCGAGAACACGTCGGAGCGAAAAGACGGCTTTCCCATGGCCTGCTCGGGAGCGATGTAGCCGACGGTCCCTTGCCCGGAACCCATGATCGTTCGAGTGCGGAGGGCGACTTTCGCAATGCCGAAATCAGCCAGGCGAGCCTGGCCTTCCGGAAAGAGAATCACGTTGTCGGGCTTGATGTCGCAGTGGATGACCCGCACCTCGTGGGCGTATGCGAGCGCGTCGAGCAACTGCTCGGTGTACGACAACGCCGTTTTCGGGCCGAGGCGATACCGCAAGCGGTCGGTGAGGGTCTGCTCGCCAAGCGGAGTCGCAATCACGAAATGGCCATCGATCATCATCGCGTTTCGGAGCGGTAGGATGTTCTCGTGCTCGAGCCGCGCCGTCAGCCGCACCTCACGATGGATCGCGCTCAGGGATTCTTTGTCGAGCTGATCGAGATGGGGAACCTTGAGCGCAATGGGGATCCCTTCGATCGTGTCGTAGGCCTCATAGACGGTCGCGAATGCCCCGGCCCCAATGCGGCGTCGGATGCGATACTTGCCGAGCATTCGTCGGGCCTTGAGAGTTGGATTCGAGCGCGAGCTACTCGTGACTTGAAGAACATGTGGTTTCATTGAATCGAAGCTCAGAAGGTCTGGCGGATTGTCTCGAGGAGCGCAACCCCTGCCGGCCCCATCTCTTTCGCGACGCGGTCTGCGACACCCGTCTGCGCGGCCTTGAACGCCGCCAGTTCTTCCTGCGTCGGATCGTAGATGTCGTAGCCATACCGCTTCAGGTTCTTCAACAGCACAGGCTCGACCTTGCGAACCTGGCCTCGCCCCCAGACGGTCATCTCGTGGGATATGGTCGTGATGATGTTCTGGACGTCTTTCGGAAGCGTATCAAACCACTTCTTGGAGTACGTGAGGAGCGCGGGCTGGTAGCAATGGCGACTGAGGAAGAGGTTGCGCTCCCCTGCCTTGAGGCCCTGGTACCAGCTCCCGGCCATCGCGAAGAGCGGCGTATTGTCGAAGCCATCGACTACCCCGGTCTGTACGCTCATCAGCGTGTTGCCATTGTCGATGGGGACCGGGCTTGCGCCGAACGCCTCGTAGGTCTCCACGTGCACCAGCGACTCCTGAGAGCGGAATCGAATGCCCTTCATGTCGCTCGGCTTACGGATCCTCTGCCTGCTGAAGTATGATCGGTAGCCGTTCTCCGACCAGATTCCGAAGATCAACCCGCGCTTCGAAAGAACCTTTCTCACTTGCTTCAGGACCTCGGGGTCGTCGAGCGCCTTGTCGGCTTTCTCGAAGCTTTCAAACAAGTAGGGGGTCTCGATGACGTTGACCTCGCGCACGATCGAGCTGAGACCGCCGACGGAGCCGGCAAACGCTTGCATGCTTCCCATCTGAACGCGGCGCGCCAAGGATCGCTCGTTCCCGCGTCCGAGCCTGAGCTTCACCTTCAGGCGGCCGTTGGTCCGTTCTTGGACTTCGACCTTGTAACGCTGGAGCTGCTCGGCCCAGGGGCTTCCTTTTGGGGCGACGGTCCCGACCTCCATCAGAAACTCGGGGCCTTCCGCGACCGCAGGCCCGACGGCGGCCAGGCCAAGGACGAGCAGCGCCCCGAGGAAGAAGACAGATGTTCGCATGGAGGGTCCTTCTAGTCGGTTGGGTGCGGAAGACAAAGGGCGGCAGGCCGCGGTTCTCCATCTCAGGGTGCCCCCACAGAAAGGCCTGACCGTAGCGGAATTTCCCGGGTCCGTCTGTAGCGAAAAAGGTGCTGGCAACGGTTGGCGTTCGACCACATCCTGCTGGCGTACCCGAGCAAGGAGCGACGACGATGAGTGAAGCGATTCGAGGCTCTTGTGTGTGTGGCGCCGTTGCTTTCCGTATCGAGGGCCCGTTCCGCGGCTTCCAGTACTGTCACTGCAGCCGTTGTCGGAAGAAAACCGGCTCGTCCAATGTAGCGAACATCTTCGTTCCGGTCGGCCAGTTCAGTTGGGAGCGAGGGGAAAACAGCGTCAAGCGCTTCGAGCTGCCGACGGCGAAATACTGGAGCACGGCGTTCTGCACGGACTGCGGTTCAGCGATGCCCTGGCTGACGAAGAATGGCAAGGTGATGGTCGTCGGTGCCGGCGGCCTCGATGACGACCCTGGCGTCACGCCGACGGGCAGCGTCTTCTTCGGCTCGCGCGCGCGTTGGTACGTTCACGTCTCCGATCTCGAAACGCACGAGACGATTCCGCAATCCTAGGTTAGTCTCGCGATCGGTGTCTGGCGTAGGTTTCATGATTCGGGGTCTGTGTGCGGGGTCGTTGGTGTTGGCGCTGGCGTGCGGCTCTTCGTCGGGTCCTGCCCCGATCGACCCCCTGGCCACCGCGTACTGCACGGCGTGCTCTGAGCTATCGAACTGTGAGCGGCTGATCACCGAAACGCTGAACGTGGTGTGCCCGGACGAAACGCACGCGTGGTACGCCTGCGTCACCGACAACGCGTGCGATGACACAGCGTGCGACACGGAGTGGGCCACGCGAGACCTGTGCATGGGTCGAGCGCCGAGAGACAAAGTGCGCGTGCGCATCCTCAGCGTGCGCATCGGCGACGGCAGGCCCTCCGCGAACATCGGCTACCGCGGCACCGGGCCGACTCGAGAGGGCCACCCGTTTCCTGAGAACTCGCTCTCTTCATTCCTGGCTGCCATGGACGAAGGTGCGGACGGCGTCGAGCTCGACGCGGCGATCACACAGGACGGCCAGATCATCGTGATGCACGACGACACGCTGGATCGCACCACGGACAACTGCACGGGTTGCGTGAGTGCGATGACGTTCGACGAAATCAGGGCGTGCAGGCTACTCGACGGTGCAGGGAGCCGCACGGAGGAACGGCCGCCCACATTGCTCGAGGTCTACAGCGCAATCGGTGGCAACGCGCTCATCAATGTCGAGCTCAACGTGTTCGAGCCACCGTGCTTGACCGGCACGACCGAGGTGGAACAGCTGGTCCCGGCGGTTCTCGAGGAGGTCACTCGTATTGGCGGGCAAGATCGAACCATTTTCTCGTCCCTCGATCCAGCTGCCGCAGCCCTCGTCAAGACCGAACGGCCCGGGTACTACTCTGCAATCGTATCCGATGACACGGGAGCTGCAGAGGTAGCGCAGGGGCTCGCGCTGAACCAAGACGCGATCCATCCAGGCCCCTCTGTGTCGGCCGAGACGGTTCAAAGCGCCCTCGATGAGGGCTTACAGGTCAACGTGTTGCTGGTGAATACCGCCGACCTGACGGACAACCAGATCGAAAGGTTGATGGAGGAGCAGATCGAAAAAGGCTCCACGGCGATCATCACCGACGAGCCGGCGATCCTAGCCAACCTGCCCGCGCCCTAAACGCCCACCCAAGACTGCGTGTCGGCCCAAAGCCGAGCCGCGACTCCGGTATCCCGGGCGTCCTTGCGGGTTTCTGCGGGCTGGCATTCCGCATAGTAGAGACCGCCGGCAAGTCGCGGATACGTCGCGCAGTGAATCTGGGTTTGAGCGCCTTCTTCAGGCGTCTTGAGGAAGAAGGCCTCGACAGGTGACAGCGCGTTGCGGACCTTCTCGATCACGCCCGCGCCTTCGAGCCCCCGGTCGGCCACGTTGGTGAAGACCGACCCTGGATGCAAACAATACGCTTGCAGGTGAGACTTCTCCGCGTAGCGACGCTGCAACTCGCCGGTCATGTGCATGAGCGCGAGCTTGGAGTTGCCGTAGGCCTCCCAGGAGTTGTACGGCCTCGTCGTTCCAAATAGATCTGCGTTCGACCCTTTGACGTACAGATGCGAGACGACGTTGACGATTCGTGCATCGCCAGTCGTCTGGCCCGTCTTCTCGAGCAGCGGCAGCAATAGATGCGTGAGATGCGCGGTGCCCAGATAGTTCGTGCGCCACTGAATCTCGAAGCCATCGTCGGATAGGCGCGGTTCCGTCCAACGGGACAATAGATCCAAGTGGATCCCCGCGTTGTTGATCAATATATCGAGCTTGTCACCATGCGCCTCGACGAACCATCGAACGAAGCTGGCAACTGAATCGGCGTACGAAAGGTCGAGTGCGTGCGCATCGACTTGCCGGCGCGCGTCGGCGTACTTCAGGCGCGACTGTAGCGCCTCGACTGCAGCGTCGGGATTCGAGCGGGTCGTGATCACGACCGAGGCTCCCCACGAAACGAGCGTGCGGGCCGTCTCGAAGCCGAGAGAACCTGGCGTCGCCCCGGTGACGATGATCATTTTCCCGGTGAGATCGACAGGTTCGGCATACGCCGCGGTCACGAAGCGGTTCCGGATGACGCGGAGAAGAGGTCGCTTGTCGGCTCGCACGCAGAGTCAATATCACATAGCCTCACCGGATGGCAGGTGGTTCTACCAAGGTGATTGTTGCTGCGTTGCTTGCGAATCTCGGTATCGCGATTGCCAAGTTCGTCGGTTACGCGTTCACCTCGTCCTCGTCGATGCTGGCCGAAGCGATTCACTCGGTTGCCGACACGTCGAACCAGGCGCTCTTGCTTCTCGGAAGCCGGCGCGCAGCGAGGGAGGCAACAGCCGAGCACGCCTTTGGCTTCGGCCGGGAGCGCTATTTCTGGTCGTTCATCGTTGCGCTCGTGCTTTTCACACTTGGCGGGCTCTTCGCCGTGTATGAGGGATGGCACAAGCTCGCGGAGGGGAGCCACGAAGTCTCCAACGTCCAGTGGGCGATCGGGATCCTGGTGCTCGGCCTATTGCTAGAGGGGTACTCCTTCCGAACAGCGGTGAAAGAATCGCGTCCGCTCAAACGGCAAGCCACCTGGTGGGAGTTCATTCGCCATTCACGCACCCCGGAGCTCCCGGTGGTGCTTCTAGAAGACTTCGGAGCGCTGACGGGTCTGCTTCTAGCGCTCGCGGGCATATCGATTGCCGCCATCACGGGGGACTCACGGTGGGACGCCTACGGAACCATCGCCATCGGCGTGCTCTTGGTGGTGATCGCCGCCGTGCTCGCCTTCGAGATGAAGAGCCTCTTGATCGGCGAATCGGCTCTCGCACCGATGCGACGAACCATCGTCCGAGTCATCGAGGGGACTGAGGACGTGGGCCGCGTGCTCCACATGCGCACCCAACACATTGGGCCGGACGAGCTTCTCGTCGCGGCGAAGATTCAACTCCGTCCTGGTCTCGATACGGCGGGCGTCGCCGCTGCGATCAACCGAGCCGAATGTCTTATTCGCGAAGCCGTTCCGATCGAGTGTATGATCTACCTCGAGCCCGACGTGTTCGACCCTGAGCATCCCGACCTCGCCGAAAAGTAAGAAGCCCCTACCAATCGACGATGGCAGCGCCCCAGGTGAAGCCGGAGCCGAATGCGACCATCGCAACCTTCATGCCCCGCTGGAGCCTTCCCTCTCCCTGTGCTTCGGCGAGCATGATCGGAATGGTGGCTGCGGTGGTGTTGCCGTAGCGCTCGATGTTGTGAAAGAGCTTCTCCTCGGGTAGCCCGAGCTTCTTGGCCACGTATTGATTGATCCTGAGGTTGGCCTGATGGAAGAAAAACAAATCGACGTCGTCTATCGTGAGGTTCTGCTTCTGGAACTCCTTCATCAGCGCACCGATCATGCGCTCGACGGCGTTCTTGAAGACTAGCTTCCCCTCCATGTGGGCCCACATGAAGTCGGGCTCGACCTGGCCGACGCCTTCTTTGTTGAGGGGAATGAAGGGGCGTTTGCTTATGTCCCACACTTTCTGACTGAGCGCGTTCGCATGACGTCCGTCGGCACCTAGATGCCAACTCCGAACGCCGCGGTCTTCGTCCGTTGCGCTCACGATCACGGCCCCCGCACCATCGCCGAACAGTGAGGCGATGTCTCGCCCGCTGGATGAGAGGTCGAGCGCCGCGGAGTGGAGCTCTGCGCCCACCACCACGACGTGATCGACGGAGCCCGATTGCACCATAGAAGTGGCGGTCGCAAGCCCGTAGAGAAAGCCCGAGCATTGGTTTCGCACGTCGAGGCAACCGACAAAATGGCCCACGTCGGCATCGGTCAGCCCGAGCTTGGCCTGCAAGTAAACCCCCGCTCCCGGAAAACAATGGTCCGGAGAGAGGGTCGCGAAGATGATCATCCCGATGTCGGTCTTCAAAATTCCCGCACGTTGCAACGCCATCTCCACGGCGGGGACGGCCAAGTCGGAGGTGGCAGTGCCTTCGGGAGCGAATCGGCGTTGCTCGATGCCGGTGCGCCGGACGATCCATTCATCGGTGGTGTCGACCCCGTAGCGCTCCGCTAGAGCATCGTTAGTCACGACCTCATCAGGAACGTAGAAGCCGGTTCCGGATATGTACGCGTTCGGCAAGGTCCTCCAGGATGTTCCCGCGGCGAGTATGACACCAAACGCCGCGCGCCACGGGACAATTCCGAAAGGTCGACGGGCCGAAGCAGGTCTGACACGATCTGTGCTCCTGCAGTGAAGCTCAAGTACATCCCCAATATGATCTGCGTCGGGCGCATCATCCTGGTTGCGCCGATCGTGTGGAGCCTGCGGGAGCAACGTTACGCGCTCGCCTTGGGTTTGATCTTGGTCGCCGGGCTCTCGGACGCTCTGGACGGCTACTTGGCGAGGCGCTTCGACTGGCGCACGCGCCTCGGCGGCCTACTCGACCCCGCCGCGGACAAACTTTTGATGTTCGCGGCGTACGTCACCCTTGCCTGGATCGGATTGGTCCCAAGCTGGTTCTCAGCAATCGTCGTGGGCCGAGACATCATCATCATCGGCGGCACAATCGTCTATCAGCTCACCGTGGCACCCATTCACGGCGAGCCCACCGGCACGAGCAAGCTAAACACCGTCCTCCAGATTGTGTTCATCCTGCTGGCCATCACCCACGCCTGGCTAGGCCAGCCACCCTGGATCACGATACGAGTTCTCGGAGCCACAATCCTAGTGACAATCGCGATCAGCACCATCCAATACGTGACCACCGGCCTCAACCGTCGCCGAGAATCCAAGCAAGCCGGGTAAGAGCGGGGCGGTCTAGAACTGGGCCACAGGAGAACGGCTCCCGACGCACGTGCTCGCGATTGGGAGCCCCGTCGCCACGGCTCCACACGTCGACACACGGCTAGGCGCCGACCCAATCGCTGTGCCGCGCATCGGGAGCCGTTCTCCTGTGTAAAAGGCGACGTACGGAGGGGACTGTCGGGATATGGTGCGTGAACCATTGTCGTATGGAGGGGCACGGGGGAACGCGATGCGCGGATCCAGCGGCGTAGCGAGTGACAATCGGCCATGGAAGCAACCCACCGCCGATTGGGCGCGAGCGCCGAGGGGCGGCGTGCGTGGCCCAAGCTCCCCAGTCTATCCGGCCACCTTTGCAGGCCGCCCCGTCCGCGGGATCTGCGTGTCGCGTTCCCCCGTGCCCCGGGACGATTGCGAGCACGTGCGTCGCGAGCCGTTCTCCGATCGTGTAGCTCTACTGCGGTGGTGGTGGGAGTTTGGTGCCTGGGGTTTTGCCTTCCATTCGGTGAGAGACGAAAGCATCCAGCGTTTGGTGTTGGAGGTAGGGGTTCTCTTTTAGCTCTTGGTCCAGAGTGGACACTGTGACGGGGCCGTAGTTGTGGCCTGGGTACATGCGGGTTTGTTTGGGGAGCGACTCGGTGAGGGTCTTCAACGTTTCGTACATGACCTCCGGGTTGCCGCCGACGAAGTCGCAACGGCCGCAACCCTGGATGAAGAGCGTGTCACCGGTGACGACCGCGCCGCGAATGCGGTAGGTCGTCGAGCCGGGGGTGTGCCCGGGGTGTGGACCATCGTGATCTCGAGATGGTCACCGACGCGGATCACGTCGCCCGGCCTATGCCGTTGGAGGTTCTCGCAGCGAAAATCTGAGAAGTCGATCTCCTCGCTGAGCATGTGCACCGGCACGTCCCTCTTCTCGAGCATCGCGTCGACTCGGTTCACGTGGTCGAAGTGACTGTGGGTGCAAAGGATGTTGCTGATCTCGACGTCGAGGCGCTTGGCTTCGTCGAGGATGAAGTCGGCGTCCCATGCAGGATCAACGACCGCGCACTTCCGAGTGGCCTTGTCGCCGATGAAGTAGATGAAATTGTCCCATGGCCCGAGCTCGAACTGGTGGACGAAGACTTCGGATTCCGCGGCCACGTCAGAACTCCACGACGCTACGGATCGACTTGCCCTCATGCATCAGATCGAAGGCGGTGTTGATCTCTTCGAGCGGCATCTTGTGTGTGATCAAGTCATCGATATTGATCTTACCCTCCATGTACCAGTCGACGATCTTCGGCACGTCCGTACGCCCCTTGGCGCCCCCGAACGCCGTGCCTCGCCAAACGCGGCCGGTGACGAGCTGAAACGGACGCGTGGCGATCTCTTGACCCGCTCCGGCGACCCCGATGATCACGCTCTCGCCCCACCCCTTGTGGCAACACTCGAGCGCCTGGCGCATCACCTCGACGTTGCCGATGCACTCGAAGCTGTAGTCCGCCCCGCCGCCCGTCAGTTCGACGAGATACGCCACCAGGTCCCGCCGACTTCTTGGGGATTGACGAAGTGGGTCATCCCGAACTTCTCAGCGAGATCGCGTCGTCCGGGGTTGATGTCGACGCCGATAATCTTGTCCGCGCCTACCATTCGCGCTCCCTGCACCACGTTGAGGCCGATGCCCCCGAGTCCGAAGACCACGACGTTGGCACCCGCCTCGACTGTGGCCGTGTTGATGACGGCCCCGATCCCCGTCGTCACACCGCACCCGATGTAGCAAACTTTGTCGAACGGCGCGTCCTTGCGGATTTTCGCCACGGCGATCTCCGGCACGACGGTGTATTGCGCGAACGTCGACGTGCCCATGTAGTGAAAGAGGGTTTCGCTCCCGAGCGAGAAGCGACTGCGCTCATCGGGCATCAATCCGCGCCCCTGCGTCGACCGCACCGCCTGGCAGAGGTTGGTCTTTCCCGATGTGCAGTATTCGCAGTTGCGGCACTCCGGGACGTAGAGAGGGATCACGTGATCACCCGGAAGCAGCGAGCTCACGCCCGGGCCGACCTCGACCACGATCCCGGCGCCCTCGTGACCGAGCACCGACGGAAAGATCCCCTCCGGGTCTGCGCCCGACAGGGTGTAGGCGTCTGTATGACAGATGCCGGTGGCCTTGATCTCGATGAGCACCTCGCCCGCGCGTGGCCCCTCGAGCTGCACTGTCTCGATGGATAGTGGTTTGCCGGCTTCGTGCGCGACTGCGGCGCGAACTTCCATGGGATTCCTCCGTGAAGGAACATGGGTACGCTCGTCACAACTGGATTTCAATAGGAAACGCCGGGACATCCCGGTTGGCGCGTCTTCGTCCGGGGCGCTACGTTGGGGGCGTGCATCGGCTCATTCCAGGCATTGCGGTCCTGCTCGCGTACGCGGTCACGCCCGGCGCTGGCGAAATGGTCGAGAACGTTGCCCACTTCATAGCCGATGGGCATGCAGCGCACGTGGCGCACGGAGGCGAAGAAGAGCCGTGTAACGACTCACACGGCTGTTCGGGCCCGTTTGAAACCTGTCCCTGCCACGGAACGTCCGCGTTCGTTGTGGGCGACGGGCCGATCGAACTGGCCGCCACCGAAATCGAAGTCGCAACTCTCCAATGGTTCGTCGCCGGGGTCGAAGCGGACGGCGTCATGACCGGCGTCTTCCGTCCTCCGATTGCCTAGCTTTGTCGTTCTAGGCACTGGTGCGTCTCGAGATCGCTGAACGTCGCGTTCAGCAGCGTCCGAGCGCGCGTGACCGAACCTTCAACACCGAGTTGCCCCGAAGGAGTGGGCAAAGGAGAGACCAATGACTTTCGCAGCGTGGCTGCGCGCGAGCATCGCAATCCTCGCGCTTCAATTGGCGTCTGTTGACGCACGGGCCGATGAGGGCCCACCCACAACACCGGTGGCTCTGGGAGCGATACTCGCTCATGCGGATGAGCACGCACCGAGAATGCTCATCGCGCGCGCGGAGCTCGAACGCGGGCAAGCAGCGGTGGACGGCGCATCCGTGGTCTTGCAGAAAAACATGATTGCGGGCGCCTCCGCAGGGCCGCGGTTCGTCGAAGGGACGCACGGCGTGGATTTTCAGGTCTGGCTGAGGCAACCGATCGAAATCGCTGGCGAGCGCAAGCAGCGGCGCAAGGCCGCCGCGAAGTTCCAGGAATGGACGACAAAGGACCTCGAGGAAACGCGCTGGCTGGTGCACCGCGAGGTCCATGCCGCCTTTCACACTGCGCTCGTCGCGCGAGAACGCTGGGAGGTCGTGACCAAGCTGCTGGTATCGACCGAAGAGCTGCTGTCCGTCGCGGAGCGCCGGCTTCGAGCCGGCGACATTTCGCCTCTCGCGGTTCGGCTCGCAGAGGGTGAGCTGGCGCAGGCTCGGCAAACGGAGCTGACAGCGGAGCGCGGGTATCGAACAGCCCAACTGGAGCTCGCCGAGTTTGCGGGTTGGTCGCCGGACCCCTTGCCGGCGCCCATGGGCGAGCTAGACAAACCAAGGCGGGCGCCGCCCGTTCAAGATCTCCTGCGTTTGGCACTGGAGCAGCACCCCGGCATCGCGGCCCGCGCAACGGCGGTCGAAGAAGCGCAAGCGTTGGTGCAGCTGGCAAACCGTGAAGCTTGGCCAGAGCCGTCGATCGGTGCGGTCTACACCCGCGAGTCGAACCCCAACGTCCGCATCTACGAGCACGTCGTCCAAGGGGTCTTCACTCTCCCGATTCCGTTTTCTCAGCGAAATCAACAAGGCCGTGCCCGCGCGCGGGCCGAGCTAGCCGTGCGGCAAGCCGAGCAGCAAGCGTTTCGACAGGCTCTACAGGCACGGCTCGCCCGGGCCGCCACGTCAATCGATGCCGACGCGAATCGTATCGCCGCGTACGGAACCGAAATACTCCCGGCATTCGAAGGCAACCTCGCACTGCTACGCCGCGCCTTCGAGCTCGGCGAAGTCGACCTACTGCAGGTGTTGGTTGCGCGCGAACGATTGCTCCGGATTCAGCAAGACGCACTGACCGCACACCAAGATTACTACCGCGATGTCGCCGCACTCGAAGCGGAAGTCGGCATGGAGGTTTGGCCCGATGAACACGACGAACACGACGAACACGAACACGACGCCGGAGAGCACGATGATGAATAGGTACGAGCGCTTGCGGTGGATGCTTGCGCTGGCGCTGCTAGCCGGCTGCCAAAGTCAACCTTCACACGATGAACACCACGATGAAGCCGCCCACGGCGACCATGAGGGTCACGACGAACACGACGACCACGACGCGCAGGAGCCCGGTGGAATGGTTCGCATCTCTGAGATCGGCGTCGAACGGAGCGGAATTCGCACCGAGCCCGTGGTTCTGGAGCGACTCGTTGGGGGAATCGATGTCCCGGCCGAGGTCCAGCTCAATCCGAACCGTACGGCACACGTCACACCGATGGTCGCGGGTCAGATCGACGAGGTTCACGTCGCCCTCGGCGATACCGTGCAGGCCAAGCAAGCTCTAGCGACGATGCGAAGTGTGGCGCTAGGCGAGGCGCGCTCATCGGTAACGAACGCTCGCGCGGGCGTAGAAGTCGCCCGCGCCAACTTCATCCGGCAGGAAGAGCTCAAGCGCGAGGGGATCGGCGCGCAGCGAGCTTATCTCGAGGCGCAAGGGAAGTTGCGGAGTGCAGAATCGGATCTAGCCGCGGCCAACGAACGCCTACAGGTGTACGGAGGGCGCAAGGGCGCAGGAAGCACGACGACGATCCGAAGCCCCTTGAATGGCATCGTCATCGAACGACACGCCACCAGCGGCGAGGTGGTCTCTGAGGGCGCGTCCCTCTTCATGGTCTCAGACCTATCGCGGGTATGGATCGTCGGGCGGCTCTACGAACAAGACGTAGCGGCTGCCCGAGTCGGGGCGCCCGCCGTGGTGTCGCTTCAGGCCTACCCGGGAAAGTCCTGGTCAGGTGAGGTGAGCTACGTGAGCCATACACTCGACCCGCACACGCGCACGCTCGCCATACGGGTTGAGCTCGAAAACCCCGATGGGACGCTTCGGCCGGGGCTCTTTGGAAAGATCTCCCTGAGCCCAGCAGGCAACCTCACCGGACAGGTCCCGTCCGTTGCGGAGAGCGCGGTACAGCGAATCGACGGGCAAACGCTGGTGTTCGTCGCGACTGAGGAGCCGGGGGTGTTTCGTCCGGCGTTTGTGACGCTAGGAGCGCGTGCGCGCGGCAAAGTGGAAGTCCGTGACGGTGTGGTCGAAGGCGACCAGGTCGTCGTGTCCGGCGCCTTCACGCTGAAATCCGAGTTGCTCGGGGGCAAGCTCTCCGAAGGCGACCACCAGCACTGAGGGAAACCATGATCGAACGTCTCATCGATTTCTCCATTCGAAACCGGGCCCTCGTGGTCTTCGCCGTGTTGCTCATGGGAGCACTTGGCCTGCGAGCCGCCCAGCAACTGCCGATCGACGCCGTCCCGGACGTCACCAACGTCCAAGTGCAGGTCCTGACCACAGCCCCGGCGCTCGGGCCGCTGGAAGTGGAGAAGTTCATCACGTTCCCAATCGAAACGGTGATGAGCGGCCTCCCTCACCTCGAAGAGGTGCGAAGCCTCTCCAAGTTCGGTCTCTCGTCGGTCACGATCGTCTTCGAAGAGGGGACCGACATCTATTTCGCGAGGCAGCTCGTGGCGGAGCGCCTCGCCGAAGCACGCCAGGCGGTTCCCGAGGGATACGGAAACCCGACCATGGGTCCCATTTCAACCGGCCTCGGTGAAATCTACCAATTCACCGTCCAAGGCGACCCGATGTGCCCCGTGGACGGTCCCGACACGGAGGACTGCTACACGCCGATGGAACTGCGGACCACCTTGGACTGGTATATCGCGTACCAACTCCGGTCCGTTCCTGGGGTAGTTGAGCTCAATACGTTTGGCGGACAGCTGAAGACGTACGAGGTCCAACTCGACCCCGCACGACTCACCGCCCTCGACATTCCACTAGGGGACGTGTTCAAGGCGATCGAGCGTAACAACGCCAACGCCGGCGGCGCCTACATCCAGCAATCCGGCGAGCAGCTGCTCATTCGAGGCGAAGGATTGATCGCCAATCTAGACGACATTCGGCGCATCGTGGTGGACAACCGCCACGAGGGAACGCCGATCACCATCGACGACCTTGGTTCGGTCGCGAACGCCCCGATGGTGCGTCAGGGCGCAGCAACCCGCGACGGCGAGGGGGAAACGGTCGTCGGTATCGTGATGATGCTCATGGGAGCGAACGCGCGTGAAGTCGCGCATGACGTGGAAGCCAAGTTGGAAGCGATTCGTCCGACGCTGCCCGAAGGAGTGACCCTCGAGGTCTTCTACGACCGCACCGACCTGATCGACCGGACGATCCGCACGGTCGCGACAAACCTCATCGAGGGCGGTGTATTGGTCGTGCTGGTGCTCCTCTTGCTACTCGGCAACATTCGCGGCGGGCTGCTCGTGGCGTCGGTGATCCCGTTGTCGATGTTGGGTGCTTTCATCGCAATGCGAGCCGCAGGCCTTTCCGGGAATCTGATGAGCTTGGGCGCGATCGACTTTGGGCTCATCGTGGATGGATCCGTCGTCATCGTGGAAAACGTGGTGCGCGTCATGAGTGACCGGCGGCCAGACGGCCGCGCGACGAGATCCACTGTGCACGAAGCCGCGCTCGAAGTCGGCAGGCCTGTCGCCTTCGCCGTCGCAATCATCATTCTCGTCTACGTTCCCGTCCTCTCGCTGCGGGGTGTCGAGGGCAAGATGTTTCAGCCGATGGCGCTGACGGTGGTGTTTGCGTTGGCCGTTTCGCTCGTCCTGGCTCTGACGTGGGTGCCCGCGCTTTGTACGTTCGTCTTTCGGAAAGGGGTCGTGGAGCACGAAACCTGGCTGCTTCGGAGGATTCGGACCTGGTACGAACCGTTGCTCCAACGTTCGCTGGCTCGGCCGAAGCGGACGCTCGGGATCGCATCCGGGATCTTCGCTTTGTCCCTGGCCGCGGTACCATTCCTCGGCACCGAGTTCGTCCCCACTCTCGAAGAAGGCGCGATCGCGATGCACGCGATTCGGCTTCCCTCGGTCTCCCTCGAGGAGTCGGTCAAAGCCGTCACCCGAGTCGAACGCGTACTCCTCGACCGGTTTCCCAACGAGATCGAGACCGTCGTGTCGAAAACCGGGCGACCTGAAGTCGCCACGGACCCAATGGGCGTCTAGCTTACCGACGTCATCATCATGCTCAAGCCCAACTCGGAATGGACGATGGACTCGAAGGAAGAGTTGATCGAAGCGATCCAACGCACGCTGCACGATGAAGTTCCTGGTCAGCGATTCTCGTTCTCTCAACCCATTGAGATGCGGATGAACGAGCTCATCAGCGGTGTGCGGTCGGACGTGGCGGTCAGCATCTACGGCGAGGACCTCCAAGCGCTCAAGAAGGCCGGAGACGACCTCGTGAGTATCCTCAGCGCGGTGCCGGGGGCAGCGGATGTCAAAGCCGAGCAGTCCGCGGGGCTCCCGGTGCTACGAATTCAGGTCGACCGCGACCGGATCGCCCGATACGGCATCGATGCAAGCGACGTCCTAGACGCGGTCTCCGCGATGGGAGGGCGCGGAGTTGGAGAGGTCTTCGAAGGTCAGCGCCGGTTCGCACTACAAGTCCGGTACCGTGAGGACGCGCGTTCGAGCATCGACGCAATTCGGCAGATCCCGATCGCCGCCCCCACTGGAGCACTGATTCCGCTTGGACAGCTTGCCACCTTGACCGTCGAGGAAGGCCCAGCCCAGATTAGCCGTGACCGCATTCAGCGGCGGCTCACCGTCGAAGCAAACGTCCGTGGTCGCGACCTCGGGGGCTTCGTCTCTGAAGCGCAAACTCAGATCGAGGAAGCCGGCGTGCTGCCTCCAGGATACTTTCTCGAATGGGGCGGCCAGTTCAAGAATCTTCAAGAAGCAACGGAACGCCTCATCGTCGCCGTCCCTATCGCCCTACTCTTGATCTTCTTCCTGCTGTACATGGCCTACGGTTCGGCCATGCCGGCGCTGATTGTCTACCTCAACGTACCGTTCGCGGCGACAGGCGGCATTCTCGCACTCCTGTCACGCGGCATGCCCTTTTCCATCTCGGCGGGCGTCGGGTTCATCGCGCTGTTTGGCATCGCCGTACTGAATGGCGTCGTCTTGATCTCATACATCCTGCAGCTTCAAGATGATGGCGCAGCACTCGATGACGCCGTGAAGAACGGGGCGCTCACACGGCTGAGGCCTGTACTCATGACCGCAGCGGTCGCTGCGTTCGGTTTCGTGCCGATGGCCGTTGCAACCAGCGCCGGCGCTGAAGTGCAGCGGCCGCTGGCCACGGTGGTCATCGGAGGACTTGTCACGTCCACCTTGCTCACCCTGTTTGTACTGCCAGCGGTGTACACCTGGTTGGGCAAGAGGGACGCCTAGCACCGTTCGGCAGCATCGAACCGGCCCTTCATCTTGCCCATCCAGATGCTCATCAGCGCCGCCTTGGGCAGTCCGAGCGATCGCAGCTCGTCCGCAATGGGATGCGCGCCAAGCTCGATCTCGGCGCCCCGCATACGGATGCCCAGGTCCTCGGCGCTGGACGCGAACGGCGTCACGTGGAGAGCGCCGTCGATGTAACTGTATGTAGAAAGCATCTGCTCTGGGAAATCGCGGTTGCCGCCGGTGGGCAAGGTGAGTTTCAGCACGTTCTGTCCGTCTTTGTTCCAGACGCACCGGGCGCGTTCCCCGCTGGTGTCGAAATCGACCTCGTCGACTGTCTTGGGGAAACCCCAAATGGTCTGCCCTGCTTCGCACGTAAACGACTGGTTCACCGGAAGATGAATGATGTGTGTGGGAAGAAGCCCCCGCATCATGTCGACCGCCGCTCCAAAGTAAGGGACACCTTTGCGGTCGCCACGCTTGCGGACGAAGAACGCGATAGACACTTCGTTGTAGTCCCCGAGGTCGT
>PVMK01189449.1_pt2 | contig 68299 bp, 57 predicted proteins | sample 1853481 | NCBI WGS metagenome assembly PVMK01 (sample SAMN08533507, study PRJNA380276) | Marine sediment metagenome, whole genome shotgun sequencing project.
ACCGGCTCTATGCATGGTACCATAGGAGATGTCAACGGGGACGGTCTGATAGACATGCTGGTTACCGATCTGAAATATGGCTCTTTATACCGTAACACAGGAGCAGGAGTGTTCGAAGATATAACCTTTGCCAGTGGAATTACTGTCCATTTTAAGGGCATCGGCGGATGGGCAGCCGCCCTTTTTGATTTTGATAACGACGGAGACCTGGATATTTTTTCAGCAAATGGAACCGCCGAAAAACTTATTCTGCAGCCATCATTATTACTGGAAAATGACGGAACCGGTCGATTCCAAAACATCGGCAATAAAAGTGGCAGCTATTTTAATGAAAAGCATTCCGGAAGGGGCGCAGCGGTACTGGATTATGACAATGATGGAGATATGGACATAGTTGTTTCACATATAGAACCAGGTGCCGGTGCGGTGTTGTTACAAAACCAGGGTGGTAATAATAATCACTGGATCGGATTGATGCTACTGGAACCCAAAGATGGGTCTTCAATTATCGGCACCAAAATAATGCTGACCGCAGGTGATGAAACATTGGTACGCGTGTATCAGCGAGCCAACGGTTATCTTTCAAGTAATGACCCCCGGATTCACTTCGGACTAGGGAAACAGCAACAAATCGATCGTATTGAGGTGCATTGGATAAACGGTGAAAAAGATATCCTTAAAAATATCAAGAGTGATCAGTATCTTTCCATTGAAAAAGGAGTCGGGATTATTAAATTGTAGTTATGAATATGAATCAGGAATATGTATCGAGGGTGGTAGATCTTATGGACCCCGATAAAAATGAAATATACAATATGAGTGTGGAGGAAGCGCGAAAAGCCATCCAGACGGAGGACCCTGAGCTGATCAGGAAAATTGACGGCCAATTTGCCCTGGTGGCTGTTGAAGGAAAAACAATAAGGATCGCGCGTTCAATAGGCCGTCCCATCCGCTATTTCATTGCCAAATTGTCTGCAGGACCTTGTCTGGTCCTGGCTGAGCGCATTGATACAATTTTCAATTACCTGAAAAAAGAAGGACTGGATGATCAATTCCATCCCTCTTATACCCGAATGGCCCCGGCCCACTATGTTACCAAAATTGAGCTGCTGGGCTGTCCGGACCCCAATCCCGTTTACACCCGTTTCTTTACTCCTCAACGAAATAAACATCTGAGTAAAAGCAAAGAAACCATTGGCAGATTATACATGGGCTGCTTGTATGATGAAATAAAAAAGTGGCTAAAGCATGTTGCCACCAAAGGCCCTATCGGGGTTAGTTTTTCAGCCGGGATTGACAGTGGATCAGTTTTTCTGCTCACCTACCAGGCCCTTCTGGAACTCGGCGAAAATCCATCCAGATTAAAAGCTTTCACCTTGAGTGTTGATAATAAGGGAGCTGACATGCGCCAGGCTAAGGAATTTCTGGGTTCTCTTGGGCTGGAGTTATTTCTGGAACCACTGGAGATAAGCTCCTCTGACCTGGACTGGGAAGGCACTTTGAAGATTGTGGAAGATTACAAGCCCCTTGATATACAATCAGCCACCATGAACTACGCATTACTAACGGCCATTCGTGAAAAATATCCCCAGTGGCAATATATGATAGATGGTGATGGCGGCGATGAAAATCTCAAAGACTACCCGATTGAGGAAAACCCGGAACTGACCATAAAAAGCGTGCTCAACAATCTTTTGCTCTATCAGGAAGGTTGGGGTATTGATTCAATGAAACACTCCATGACCTATAGCGGTGGGTTAAGCAGGGCCTACATGCGTACTTATGCACCGGCCGACCATTTAGGATTTAAAGGATTCAGCCCCTATACCCTGCCCAACTTTAATTGAAATAGCCGAAGGAATTCCATTCATCGAAATGACCAGGTGGAATCATGAGGAACTGTACAAGCTAAAAGGTGAGATTGTCTCATCCGGAATAAAAGCCATCACGGGGATGGATATGCCGGTTTATAAAAAACGGCGGTTCCAACACGGCGTTTCAGATAAAGAGACGTTCGCTTCATTATTCCCAGGCAAAGACATGAAATACAGAAAAGCATTTCAGAGCCTATACCAGGATGCCGGTTGATCTTGAAATTTCCAACCAATGGATAAAATCAAAACGGGGACCCAAAAATAAAATTGACTCTAGAAAGCCCTATGCATTTTACCTAGAAGAAGAAAAAGGCATTAATGGAGAAACCACATCGGTTGCCACCATATTCCTGTCCAACAAGGAATGTCCATTTCAATGCCTGATGTGCGACCTTTGGAAAAACACCACAGATGAACCCGTACAGGCGGGTGATATTCCTTATCAAATACAGTGGGCATTGAACAGGCTGCCAAAAGCCCAAAACATCAAGCTATACAATAGCGGGAATTTTTTCGATATCAATGCCATCCCTGAAGAAGATTATGGTGCAATTGCCGGGATGATAAAAAATTTTGACCGGGTAATTGTAGAGAGCCACCCCAAACTGATTAATACACTGACCTTTAAGTTGCAGGAAATGTTGTCCCCTCAGCTAGAAATAGCTATGGGCCTGGAAACGGTCCATCCCGGTGTTCTAAAAAAGCTTAATAAAAAAATGACGCTCAGTGATTTTGAAAGAGCGGTCAATATTCTGGAGGCACACAACATCTCCACCAGGGCCTTTATCTTGCTTAAGCCCCCCTTTTTAAATGAACAGGAAGGGATCATGTGGGCAAAACGGTCCATTGAATTTGCCTTCAATACCGGAGTAAAATGTTGTGTAATAATTCCTACACGGTTTGGCAATGGGGCGCTTGAGCATCTGGGGGAACTGGGCCATTTTTCTTCACCCGTTATCAGCTCTTTGGAAAATGTTCTGGAATATGGTATTGCATTGGAGGCGGGCAATGTATTTGCCGACTTGTGGGATATTGAATTGTTCTCCAAATGTAGCCAGTGTCTGAAAAAACGTAAACAAAGACTAAAGGAAATGAACCTTCAACAATCCATTTTGCCTAAAATTATGTGCGATTGCCAGGACAAGATTTAGGGTTGGATCAGTATTGACAGTGGTCTGATTGACTTCATTCCCTCAATTTTCATTATGGTTTCAGGTAATTTTCAAATTGTTCAGTAGTAACCCGGCGGGTATTGTATTCTTTTTGGTACTGCTGAAGTACCGGGTCTTCTGGATATGAATCTTGCTTTCCATAAGGATACTGTGACAGGCCATGATATGGTAGTGGTTCAACGGTATTTCCGTATGCAGTGTTTAAGTCACCGTCTTTTACCCATCCGACACTGTAAATCACATAGTCCCTGGTCCAACCACCAGGTAAGACCGGCAAACTTGTGGCATCGAATGCAATACTGATTTCATCCCCGGCGTTGCTGATTATATACCTATTGTCTGCATCTGACAAAAGATCAAGTACATCGCCAAAACGGGTATAGTTTCCTGTCAGATCACGCCATCTTGGCCCGGCAGCTACCTTATTATAATCAAACCAATGGGGGCCGTCTGTCCCCATGCGGTACATTTCCGAGAACCCCCGGTAATGAAGGTCCCGCTGATTTAGGTTTCATCACCCTGGTATGCACAGGGGCTTTAGCCGGGCAATCTGAATAAAATATTTGGTCCCAATAAATCTCCATGTTGGTGCTGATCCTCACCGTGCGATGGTTGGATAAAAATTTTCCTGTCAGATCAATTATCATGGTTTTATTTTTACCCATGGGGAAACCCATATTTTCAATAACCGTAACCCAATTACCTCGTTTGTCCTTAACCTGCAGGTAGGGTGAAATTAAATTTACCTTATCTGTCTGTGAGATTGCCACATTAATACTGGCATCCGTGGGAAAAATCCAGCCATTCATGAATAGGTACAAACTTTCGGACCGGGCCCGATCACCCAGGTCTAAGATCAGATGGTGCAACTCTGTTATTCCCTGATATTGTTTGTGCTTGAAGTTTGAAATGTACTTATGGTCCTTATCTAAAATAAGTGTGGTCAGATCATTCCCGTGGCTGTCCGTGGCCGATAACGGCGGTATTGGAGCGGGGACAGAATATATCCGGTAATCCGGAAAAGGTGGGACTGTAAAGCGTTCATCCAAATAAATGTCAGAGGATTCAGGATGGTCCACCGCCATTAGAAAGAGCTCATCCATGTATATGGTTTCCCACAATTCCGATGTTACCTGTATTTTTAGCAACCCGTTTTCAGCCTGAAGCATTTCTCCCGGGATTTTGAGATATTCTTCAGAGGCATCCGCGAAGGCGTAGGTGGCTTTGTCCCCCATGATGCCCATTGGCATACCCAGGGCGCTTCGCCACATCATATCTTTTACAAACACATATTCTTCCCCGTTCCAGGTATAAAGAAACGGACACGAACCTTTTAATAGCTGCTGCTCAATAAGGTCCTGATCACTGCCAGGTGAGAATATATTTTGTGGGACCCCATTGGTCCAAAGGATTCTGACCACATCGGCCCCATCATTACTACCCAGTCCAAAATAGGTAGTAGGCCCGGTTACCGTGCGCATTTGGTATTCATACGCCGCCCTCACTTCAACCTTGGATCCTATACCAAAATGGTTATTCTTCCCACTGCCACTGCGAATTCCCACCAATTGCACTTTTAAGTGATGATTGGCATTTCCTCCATCATTTCTTAATAGACGAAAACCTCCATGGATACCGGTCAGGTAGATGTCCAGGTCACCATCCTGGTTATAATCAGCCAGGGCCAATTGCCTTACCCCATTTATCCCTTCAGGTAATATCCCCGAGACATCCTCAAATCCTCCCTGTCTGTCGTTATGAAACAGTTTTAAACCACTGCCTTCAGCATCAGTTGATTGGCCGCTAACCAATAAATCAAGGTATCCATCATTATCGAAGTCAAAGAATTCAGCATCGAAACCTATCATGTTCTTAAGTACATCCTTAAGCTGATTGGATTTGGGGTCTGCTTCAAATGTGCCATTACCATTGTTTTGCATCAGATAATATTGCCCTGCTTCCAAACCGGCAATGAACAAGTCCGGATAACCATCATTGTTATAATCCCCGCTGGCTGCCGCGGTAGAGCCGCCATTGGAGACCAACCCGCTGGCTTCCGTAACATCTTTGAATATCCCGTTTCTCATATTGGTGTAGAGTACGTTACTGGCATCTTCGTTTACTACGAAAAGGTCCACATCCCCGTCATCGTCAAAGTCACTAAATATCGCATCTCTTGAAATTACTTTCTGGCCTTTAAGTGATGATGCCGGAGACAGGTTTGTAAAGGTCCCATCGGCATTGTTTCGATAAATTTCGTTTGTCTCTTCAGATATTACGAAAAGGTCCAGGTCCCCTTCGTGATCGAAATCGAAAAATAGTGGTTGGCGTTGTTTGGCGGTTCCGGAAAGACCGGCTTTTTTGGTTACATCTTCGAAGGTCCCTTCACTTACATTCTTATAGAGTATGTTTTGTCCTTGTTTTACAATATATAAATCCAAAAATCCATCATTATCATAGTCGACGAACGAGGATGAATACTCAATTCCTGAATGCTGTAAACCAATACTTTCTGCAACATCCTGGAATCGTCCAAATTCATTGCTGAAAAGGTAATGCTTATAATCACCGCCGGATGACTCCACGTTACCCAGGTAAATGTCTGAATCTCCATCCCGGTCAAAGTCAGCTACCGCCAAATGTGGATAATTCTTACCTGCTTGCTCCGGGCCTATTAAATTAGCTACCATCCCCAGATCAGCTAGTTCTGTTACGTCGGTAAATTTAATGGTTTCTAATATCGATCCACCGCTTCCCATAAAGGCCGGTGACGGCTGGCTGAAAGTAATCATGGGTATGCCAATTGTTCCATCCTTTGATCCCCTCAATTCCTGTATATTGGCCTGGTAAAAGTTGGTGAGCTTTAGAATATTGTGAAAGATAATGCTTGCTTTCAAGGCTTCTTCATGGTTTTCGAGCTGTAATTCATTGATTGCCTTCTGGTAATGTTCCTTAGCATCCATGGGAAACTCGGGAAAGACCCTTTCAATCTCTTCCAAATGCTTCAGGGCCTCGTTACTTTTATGATTTCGTATCAAGGCTTCAATTAAATGAAGACGCGCAACAATATTTCCCGGAAGTATCTGTACAATTTTATTTAAATTTTTTTCCCATTCCTGCAGTGAATTAGCCTCACCGGATCTTCCGTAAGTCTCCGCAAGAATGTACAATGACTGAACATGTGTAGAATCAATTTTTAATGATGTTTCCAATTCCTGTTTGGATTCCTCCTCCTTCCCTAAAAGAGCGTAAGCTGTTGAGAGGTTGAGACGGATATCAGCGTCATCAGGGTCTAGCAATATGGCTTTTTCCAATTGTTCCTCAGCCTGAGCATATTTTCCCATTCTTATATAAACAATCCCCAGGTTGGTATAACCCAAAGCTTCATTGGCAGCCAATTCTATCAGGCGCAGGAATTCTTTCTCTGCTTCTTCCAATTGGTCTTTCTTCAAGATATGCCAGCCCCAGGGTGCGGGCTGAAGCGGCAGCAATTACACGTTGTTCTGGAGTCAGAGTTTCTGCTGCCTGGTCGGTAAGAAATCCACCTTCCCCTTGCTTATCTTTTTTACAACTGCCGGTTATGGCGGTCAAGAGCATTACACCAAGTATAAGATGAGTATATTTTATTTTCATAACTTCCGATCATAAATATAAAGTATGATCAAATAAACAACAACATGAACAAGATATGGTTAATATTTTGCTTTTTGTCCTATCAAGCCTGCGCTCAGGACAATAATAAAGAGCATTGGATTCAATTATTCAACGGCAAAGATCTGGATAACTGGCAGGTCAAGTTTAAAGGTCAGGAGCTTGGGGTCAATTACAAAAATACCTTCCGGGTTGAAAATGGTATTCTAAAGGTGGACTACACCAACCACCAGGAATTTGACGGCAACTTTGGACATTTATTCTATAATCAGGAGTTTTCGCATTATATACTTCGTGCTGAATACCGCTTTGTTGGCGAACAGGTACCCAATGGCCCAGATTGGGCGGTACGGAACAATGGGTTTATGATACATTCTCAATCGGCCGCAAGTATGGGATTAGATCAAGACTTTCCAATTTCTATTGAAGCACAACTTCTGGGAGGAATAGGTGAAGGCCCACGCCCAACCAACAATCTTTGCACACCAGGAACTAATGTAGTTTTGGGAGATTCACTATTTATTAATCACTGCATCAGCTCCACGTCAAAAACCTATGATGGAGATCAATGGGTGAATATTGAAATACAGGTATTTGGTGACTCCCTGATCAGACACATGGTTGAAGGAGATACCGTATTGACCTATTATAAACCGCAGATTGGCGGAGGAGTTGTCAATGGCTATGATCCCGCAATCAAACAGGATGGTCAGCTTTTGGAAAAGGGGTTTATTGCCATCCAGGCGGAGAGTGCGCCTACTGAATTTCGAAAAATTGAGTTGCTTGAATTGAAACCAGAACCTTGATATTGGCTGGATTTTTCTCCACAGATACAAAATACATCAATTATGAAATATTCATTAGCTATCATTGCCCTCTTTTTTTTCCTTGGGGCCTGTAAACCATCAGCAGACTACTCATATGATGTACTCATTGTGAATGGCACTATTGTAGATGGAACAGGAGGTCAGGGTTATTCCGGTAATCTGGGCATTAAAGGTGATAGAATTGTTGCCGTAGGCGAAACAAAGGGAAAAGGCCGCATCGAAATTGATGCCACCGGACTAGTGGTATCCCCCGGTTTTATCGATATACATTCCCACTCGGATTACACCTTATTGGTTGACGGAAATGCCGAAAGTAAAATAAGACAAGGAGTTACTACCGAAGTTCTGGGAGAAAGAAATTCCCCCGGCCCTTTTACGGGGAAACTTGAGCCCAAAATTGTGAAGGCTGAATATGGCTCGGATACCATTGTTTCCTTGAGTGATTATTTCAGGATTATTGAAAAAAATGAGGTTGCTGTAAATGTCATCTCTTATGTTGGCATTGGCAATGTTTGGCGCAGCGTTATGGGGTATAATTTCGACCAGCCTACAGAAGAACAAAAGCAACAAATGAAAGAAGTGGTCAGGCAGGCCATGAAGGAAGGAGCCTTTGGTTTGTCCAGTCAATTGGCTGAAATCCCCGGCTCACTGATCCCCACTGCCCAGCTGGTAGAATGGTGCAAAGTGGTCAAGGAATTTGGAGGGGTATATACATCACATATGCGCAACGAAGGACTTCATGTGTTTGACGCGGTCAGGGAAGCTATCGAGATAGGAGAAAAGGCCGATATATCTGTTGAAATCCTGCACTTAAAAATCGCTGACCAGAAATATTGGGGTAGAATGAATGAGATCGTGGACCTGATAGATTCTGCCAGGGCATTAGGCATCGACATCCATGCCAATGTATATCCTTATACCAGGGGAAATAACAGCCTTGTAACCATTATCCCGGAATGGGCCCATGAAGGTGGGTTTGAAAAACTTTTGGGAAGACTCAAAAAGGATGCAGACAGAAAAAGGATGAAGCAGGAAATAGAAAATGGGATTGACGGGTGGTACAACCACTATACCGCCATTGGTAAAGACTGGAGTCGAATGCTGCTTTGTGAGGGACAATATGCCGGCCTGACCATGGATTCTGTTATCACCATCCGGTCAGAGAACCAACAATCAGACCCCCTGGATATCCTTTTTGATCTACTAATTGAGGAAAATAGTTCGATTTCCACGGTCTATGCTCACCATACTGAAGAGGACATGAACCTCGCCTTGCAGCAACCCTGGTGCTCCATCGGATCAGATGGATCAGCCAAGGCAATAGAAGGCCCACTTAGTACCGGCAACCCCCACCCCCGAAACTTCGGAACATTTCCACGCGTTTTGGGACTTTATGCCAGAGAACGAAATTTATTTACCATGGAAGAAGCCATCTATAAAATGACTGGATTGAATGCAGAAAAATTAGCACTTCAAGATAGAGGGGTGCTGGCGCCCGGTAACTATGCGGACATCACCATTTTTGATCCCTATAATGTTATCGATAAGTCAACTTACGAAAAACCTTTTCAATATAATGAAGGCATCCGGTGGGTCTTTGTAAACGGACAGCTAGTATTGGATGGAGAAAACCATACCGGAAAACGTCCGGGAAGAGCCCTACTAAAAGAACTTTAAACTCAATATGAAAATTGTATTTCTTGACGAATCAACAGTCAATTTAAATGGTGACATTAGCAATTCCGGGCTCATTGCGTTGGGTGAGATTACTACCTATCCATCGACCCTTACGGAGGAAGAAACTATAGAGCGCTGTCAAGGGGCCACCCATATTATTGTCAATAAGGTGTTGGTCACCGAAAAAGTGGTTAATTCCTTACCTGATTTGCAACATGTGGCGGTGATTGCTACCGGCACCAATAATGTAGATCTGAATGCAATGTCAGCAGCTGGTGTGGGGGTATCGAATGTCCCAGGTTATGCCAAAGACTGCGTTCCTCAACATGTTTTTGCTTTGATTCTAAACCTGGCTACCAAAGCCAATAAGTATCACGCTGATATAATGTCCGGAGAATGGCAAAAGTCCAAAAGTTTTACCCTCTTGACCTATCCAACCTTTGAGCTGTCCGGGAAAACCATTGGTGTTATTGGATTTGGAGCCATTGGAAAAGGGGTGGCCAAGATAGCCGAGGGATTTGGCATGAAGGTGATGGTTAGCAGGAAATCAGGCAGATCAGAGGGAGGCTATCACAATAGTCCACTGGAAGAAATATATGATCATGCCGACGTAATAAGTTTAAATTGCCCATTGACGGTTGAAAATAAATACATGATCAACGCTGAGGTTCTAAAAAGGATGAAATCCTCAGCAATACTGATCAATACGGCCCGGGGCCCGCTGGTTAATCAATATGACCTGGCAAATGCGTTAAACAGTGGAGAAATCGCCGGCGCAGGAATTGATGTACTTGACCGGGAACCTCCAACGGATAATCCCTTGCTGGGGGAGGTGAAAAACCTGATCCTCACACCTCATTCCGCATGGTCCACTGTTGAAGCCAGGCAGCGGTTGATTGATGAGGTTACAGAAAATATTAAAGCTTCTCTGAAAAATGAGTCCCGGAATATAGTAAATTAAACCCGGATTATGCACTAGAAATCTATTACGAGCCTTAACTGACTACAATCTAGGCATTTGCTCGATTTTTCCTACTCACCATAACGGTGCTATGTTTCCGTTGCAAAAATCTGCGCGAGTGCCTATCTCATAGCCATTTAAGGCGCTCACTACGAAGTCTAATGCATAATCCGGGTTAAATCTTTGAACTATTCTAGTTTAATCAGCTTTCTGGTTTCAATATATGTGCCTACCCGGACCAGGGCCAGGTACAGACCTGGTCTATTTCCTGTAGCATTCCAGGGAGTAGCGTATTTCCCTGCCGAAAGCACCTCATCCGTCAAGGTAGCCACTTTTGCTCCCTGAAGGTTATATACCTCAAGGGAAACGTGACTATATTGGGGCAAGGTAAATTCTATGGTGGTTAGTGATTGAAAGGGATTGGGATAATTGGAGAGAATTTCGAATGGTGCAGGATCTCTCGAATCCTCAATCGCGGTGACAATACCACCGGAAACGGAAATTCTAAAGTTTGAGGAAATATCCGTATAATCCATCCCATCATTATCCTGGATAACCTTGATCTTACCTTGTTCGGTTTCCATGTCAGGTACCATCCATTGGTATTTAAATTGATCCACATTCAAAGAAGCTATGTCCTCCCAGGTTACCCCTCCGTCAGAGGAGAATTGCAAATCGAAATCTATTGGTATATGAGTTTGTGATTCTTCCCAGGAAATGGTAATAACTTCTCCTGGGACAAAAGTTTCCCCTCCTTCCGGGCCTAGAAGAGTTATATGGGCGAAACTACTGTTGATACAAAAGAACCATATCAGAATGATCAAGATATAATTTTGAGTATTTCCCATTTTCTTAAATTTCCTATATAAATATCGGAATTAAGTATCACAAAACGATCACAAAAGGTAAAATGAGGCTAAACCGATATATAAAGTATCTATTAAGCACCTAATTAAATATTATTCTAAGTGCTGCAACAACTACCCGATTTTCCTTCCTGGATGGAGGGGCAAGGATTGGTACCATAGGAGCAAAAAACGCAACAATCCCCTTCTTGAGGTTTTAAGATTGTATGACAATTTTCACATTCGTAAAAAAATTGACAGGCATCAATGGGCATGGTCTCTTCTTTTTGATGCCCGCATTTAGGACATTCAATAACCGATTGTAAGAGTGTCTCTTTTTCCATATTAAACTATACAAACTACGGTCTGACTTTATAACCAGTCTCATTCTCTACAGCCGCAGCCAGCTCGGCTATGGATATTTTTGACTTATCAAATTTTACAAATGCTGTTCCAGTTTCATAAGAAGAAGAAGCTTCAATTACACCTTCGCTGCTGGTCAAAGCATAGTTTACGCTGTGCTCGCAACCTGTACAGGTCATTCCTTCTACTTTTAAAATGGCCTCTACGATGTCATTTTCCATTACAATAATAGTCTTAGAGGCATTATTCTCAGGGAAAAAAATACCGGAATAAGAAGGAAAGGCTAACATTCCGGCGGCGAAAATAGTCACCAAACCCAGAAACATCTTAGATTGCCAAAAAGAAGGTTGTTCATCTTCCTCACAGGCACATTCAATTTCTTCTGCTTTCCTGGGTTTTAACTTTTTAAACCAGGCAAAGCCCAGCATACCGATAGTTAATGTGATCAAAAAAGGACGAGCAGGTTCCATCCAGGAAAAGCTGGCAGCGACTCCACTGACACCGGACAATACCGCTAACACTGGGGTAATACAACACAAGGAAGCAGTAATAGCAGCCAGTAATCCAGCCCCAACCCATTTGTAATCTGCTTTTCGATTTATCACATTGCTTGCCGGTTTCATATTACTGCTTCTTTATGGGTAATACTAACAAGGCTCTTTAAAATAGGTTTAACGATTAGAGTATTTTCATCAATAACAGAATAGAATACGGTTTGTCCCACTTTTTTGTCTTTTACCATTCCCCCATCCTTTAATTTTCGTAAGTGTTGGGAGACCGCCGGAACTGACATATTCAGTACATCGCTCAGATCACATGGGACACATTTCGCTTTCCTGATAAAGCAGAAAGAGTATTTTAAGTCTGACTTCATTTCCAGCCAGGCCCCAGGGCCTTAGCAATCGATTTTGTTTGATCTTCAATTCCCGAAAGATCTTTTTTACACTGTTTTATCTGATTTACATCAGCAAGAACTCTAATACATTTCATTTAATCAATTTTTCTGGTCAGAACGCTTGAGTATTTACTTAAACACAATTAAATCAGAAAAAGTTTGCTTATTTAAGAACATACTTAAATATTCGGATGATGTGTTTTGGGGTACTGCTAAGCGGATTTAACAGTTTGAAGTCTTTGTTCCATTTCAGCAATATTTGACCGCTTTCTATCTTCCAGAATGGTGCGCCCGTACTGAGTGAAAAATCTGTGTTTTCTTATAAATTGCAGGTTCACCCTACACCACTCCCTATCTGAAAATACCTTACCAAGTTTACTTTCCCATTCCAATCTCAATCTGTTCCTTCTGGATTTATAATCGGGTATAGAAAGATGGTAAAGGTCGGCGTCACAGATTATTTTTTCTAATTTGCTTTTAGGATTTTGAGGCATCTTTGTGGCATTTATTATATTCAGAACCTCCTCTATTTTATTGTTGGGATAGTTAATAGATTTTAAATAATTCCAGGCAATCTCTTTACTGGTATCTTCGTGGCCCTGATATCGGTAGAGAAAACCCGTGTCATGAAACCAGGCAGCTATTAAAAGCACCTCCAATTCCCTCTTAGAAAAGTTTTCGGCACTTCCGATATCATATACTGCCGCAACTACTTCTTTAGTATGTTGAAGATTATGAAAGTACATTTTATTAAGACCACCAATTAAGCGGGACACGTATTTTTCAATTTCTTGCAGTAAATCCTCTTTTATCAAATTTCCCATTTCAATGGATTTCTTAGGTTGTTTTTCTCAACATTTGAGCCGCAGTCTTGATCCCCTCCGTCCTGGCAAAGTTAGTGACTTTGTTTCTTAGTGGATATACGGAAGGGAGCATACATAGGGCAAAAACTTACCATGCTGGTCAATATTAATATTACTGCCAGAATTGATATAACTAATGCTACCGTACCGCTGATAAGGCCCAGATAATATACCTATGGCAATTGCTGCCAATATGCGTATGACTCTGTCGGTTGATCCCATGTTCGCTTTCATAATATTTAGTTTTTAGTGAAAATATAAATACCAAGGCCGTTATTAGCCCAATGCATAACAGATAAACGAAAAATAGTTTAAATATTTTTGAAATCATATCACAAATGTAAAAGAGGATCTATTGAAAGTCTGTGATGCCGGTCACACAACCGGATGACTTTGGTTTTAGAAGGATTAATCCAGGTTGAGTATATTGATCTTACCCCGTGTGAGTGCAATTCTTTTTTCGCTCTCGAATTTTTTTAAAATACGGGATACGGTTTCTCTGGTGGTACCTAAATCATCAGCAAGTGATTGATGGGTTAAATGTAACTCTCTGGTTTTAAGCAACTCGGTTTTGGTTCGCAAGTGCTGCAATAACCTGTCATCCATCTGGTGGAAGGCCACAGCATTGAAAGCGGCCAGTATCTCTTCAAACCTGGTCTTATAAAGGTTGATAATAAATGAATTTAAGGAAGGATAACGGCTTTGCCAATCGTTAATGTATCCTGAAGGGATTAGCAGTATTTCTGAATCTTCTTCAGTCACCGCCTTCACCAGACTCTTTTCGTTATTAAAACTCGAAGAGATTGACATGATGCAGCTTTCATGAGGATTGATGTAATAAAGCAGTATTTCCTTTTCTTCTTCCTGTCTGACAACCTTTATCAATCCTGAAAGTACCATAGGAATTACCTTAACATAGGCTCCTTCTTCCAATAGCGTAGTACCCGATGAGATTTTGACGACTTTACAAGTACGCTGTATCTCTTGCTGTAACTGTTTCTCTTTGAATACCGATGTATAAGAGTATGTATTATCCATTAGCACTTTAATGTATTCCCCCTAAAATAAACTATATAGTTAACTATGAGTAAACTATATAGTTTATTTATCCAGGTAGACGATTTCACGGGGAGTAAACCCTGCGTCCTTTACTTCTTTTTTTATAGTCTCCTCCGCGATCTCGGGTACCCTTATCAAGAGTCAATAATGCGACTCCATCATCTATGGATATTTCAATGGACTTAACTCCGTCAATTTCCAATAGCTTTTTTTCCAGTCCATAGGCACAAAAGGAACAACTCAAGCCGTCCACTCTTACCCGTACCTTTTGTTCAGGGGCCATTTCGGTCAGTTCCTGGGCTAAAAGTTGTGATCCTGTTAACAGGATCAAGAATAATGTTATAGTATGTTTCATGGTAATTTTCATATTTTAAAATATCAATACCCGGGCGCCTATTCTTAGTACAAATTTCGTTCCCATATTTTCAGGCGCTGCTTGATCCAATGGTAGTTGTATGCCTGATTCGAACAATACCCTGCGTCCGGCGATGTATTGAATCCCGGGAGTAATAAATAAATTATTGCCAATATCATTAAGAACATAGTTACCATTGAGCTCCAGGAATAAATTTAACTGCCTGGGCGGATATTGCTGAGGTAAAGTCGGGTATCCAAATGCAAGGTTATAGACGAAATTATCGGGCAATCCAGCGGAAGTAATGTTATATCCGAACTCGGTATACAATCCATACCTGGTAGTAATATAGCCATTTACCAAACTGATAGTAGTTTGATAGGCACCTGTGCCCACAGCGAAACCTTCGGTTGAATTTCCGGTGGGAAATGTTTCGGTCAACTTTATCAAGCCGCGCAAAGTTTTTGCTTTACCGTCCTTTTGATAGATCTGGTATTTAGTGAAAAATTTGATATCTCCGATTCCAGATCGGCTCTCCATTCCCTCAGGGGAAATAGAAACAAAAGGTATGACGCCACCTACTTGCCATCGGTTGGTGATATTGTAGGGGACTGCTAAAATGTGGGTATAGGCATTGGCATTCTCTTTATTAATAATATTTCCAAAAGTGCGCACCCCGCCTCCCTCCAACCCAAGCATTATAGGGGTATCGGTGAAAATAGGCGGTCCCTGCGCCAATATACCAGGTGAAAAAAGCCACCCGAACCAAAACAAGGTTAACAAACAACTTCTTCGCTTCATTTCAAGAAGGTAAATCACTTACCTCATCTCAATCGCAAACTGTTAGCAATTACCGACACAGAACTCAAACTCATGGCCAGGGCTGCCAACATTGGACTTAGCAACAATCCGAAAAACGGAAATAAAATACCTGCGGCAATGGGTACACCAAAGGAATTGTAAACGAAAGCAAAAAACAGATTTTGTTTGATGTTTCGCATTACCTCTGTGCTGAGCTTCCTGGCCCTGACAATTCCATCCAGTTCACCTTTCACTAAGGTGAGACTGGCGCTTTCAATGGCAACATCGGTGCCGGTGCCCATGGCAATGCCCACATCTGCTTGTGCCAATGCAGGGGCATCATTGATGCCATCACCGGCCATGGCCACTATTTTGCCTTGAAGTTGCAGTGCCTTTACTTTTTCATATTTGTCTTCAGGTAACATATCGGCCTCATAACCATCCAGCCCTAACTTTTCTGCCACCGCTTTAGCAGTGTTTTTGTTATCACCAGTAAGCATAATTACTTCCAATCCCTGGTGTTGTAAATTACGGATTGCTTTTGCAGAAGTCTCTTTTATAGGGTCGGATACGCTGATAAAACCGGCCAAAGTCCCATCAATAATTAGGAACATAACGGTTTCGCCTTCCAACTGCCTGGTTTCAATCCCAGCTAAAAGTTCATTGTCAAGTTGCAAATGGTAGCTGTCCAGGAGTTTCTTATTACCAATTGCCACTTGCCTTCCATCCCACTTTGCCCATCACTCCTTTACCTGTTATAGAACTGAAATCTTCGACAGATTGAGGTTTAATTCCTTCAGCTTCTGCACCGCTTACTATGGCATGGGCCAAGGGGTGCTCACTGCTGTGTTCAAGAGAAGCTGCCAAACTGAGGATTTCTTGGTTGGAATAAGCATCATTAAACCATTGAACATGTTGCAAAGAAGGTTTTCCCAGGGTAATGGTACCTGTTTTGTCAATGACCAGGGTAGTTACTTTGTGCATTTCTTCCAGGGCCTGGGCATTTTTTACCAATACTCCTTGTTTTGCTCCTTTGCCGGTCCCCACCATGATTGACATTGGAGTTGCCAAACCTAATGCACAGGGACAGGCAATGATCAGGACTGTGACTGCACTGGTAAATGCATAAACCAAAGCAGGGTCAGGTCCCCACATTGCCCAAACGCTGAATGATATAATGGCAATCGCCACCACTATAGGCACAAAATAGCCGGACACTTTATCCGCCAGTTTTTGTATGGGGGCTTTGGTGCGGCTGGCTTTATTTACCATATCAATGATCTGTGAAAGCAGCGTATCACTACCGACTTTTAGCGCTTTCATCTGAAAGGTACCGGTACCATTGATGGTCCCGCCAATTACTTTATCCCCCCCGGATTTTACTACCGGGACCGGCTCACCGGTGATCATTGATTCATCGACAGAACTTTTACCATTTACAACTTCGCCATCTACCGGTATTTTTTCGCCGGGTTTAATTTTAATAATGTCATTTAATTGCACCTGTTCCAAGGGAATGGTTTGTTCCCGGCCATCCCTGATTACGGTAGTCTCCTGGGGCACCAGGTTCAACAATTCCCTGATGGCGGAATTGGTTTGGCCCCTGGCCTTAAGTTCAAGCACCTGTCCCAGGAGAATCAGTGTCAGAATAACTGTGGCAGCTTCAAAATATAAATGTACGGTTCCGCCATCGGTTTTAAATTGGTCAGGGAAGACATCCGGGAAAAACAACCCTATGATACTGAAGGTGTAGGCAGCACCTGCACCCAGCGATATTAAGGTCCACATATTGGGTGATCTGTTGACCACCGAACGATAGCCTCTGATAAAAAATTCACGACAAGAGTAAAATACCACCGGAGTGGACAGAACCAACTGTATCCATCCCCAGGTTGATTCATTGAGAATCCCATTCAATGAAATTCCAATCATTTCACTCATGGCAATAAAGAATACCGGCAGGGTAAAGGCCACTGCCAACCAGAATTTTATCAACATTTTCCGGTAGGCCTGGTCTTCTTCCCGGTTATCATCTTTGACGATGGTTTTGGGTGCCAGATCCATCCCGCAGATCGGACAGCTGCCTGGTTCACTTCTCACAATCTCCGGGTGCATGGGGCAGGTGTATTCTGTGACCCTTGTAGCAGATGCTTTTTCTTCTTTCACCAGGTGCATCCCGCATTTAGGACAGTCTCCGGGTTGGTCATACTGTTTGTCTCCTTCACACAACATGGGACAGTAATATTTCCCCGGATTATCATCTTGATTTTGCTTTTTATCAGGCAATGAATGTTGGCGCTCAATATGCTCATCAGGTAGATGGATATCATAATGCCCACCACTGTTTTTAAGCGCCTCTTTAAATGTGTCAAGGGACAAATGCTCCATCATGGAAACAACAGCTTCCTGCTTATCCAGGTGTACCGATGCTTCAGTAACTCCTGGTACCGCTTCCAGAGCTTTTTTGACATGGTCACTGCAACCATTACAAGTCATCCCGGTAATTTTATAGGTATGTTTCACAATTGATATTGGAATGACTTTTTATCTATCTTTTTGGTCGTTCCAAACACGAGCCATAGTCATCTGGGACAGGTCCGAGCCGCTCCAACGGATTATTCATATAATCAAGATCATGAATCATGCTCAGAGCTTTGCCGTTGGTATCGGTCTCAAATTGCATTCTGATATCGTTCCAGGAATCTTTATAGGTAAAAATATTATCATCAGCAGACCTCATCCACCACGGAGACGCATCGCCCCAAGTCGCACCGGAAACCAAATATCCATCACAAGAAACCATCACCCAAAGATGCCTTTTCTTGTCGATTTCTGCCGGATCACCATACAACCCGGTGAATCTATTCAGGTCGCTACGTGGTTGACCTTGATAGGAAATTATATTCTCTTGTTGCTGATCTTCATAACGTTTCTTCGCTTGCTCCTCTCGCTCCGCTTTTTCCTCACGCTCCTGCTCGGCCAACCCATCAAACATATTAAATGGTGCGCCGTTCGAGCCTGAAGTAAGTGACAACTGCATGAATGGAAGGGCAATTTCCAATACCGCATTAGCCGATTCTGTATCGCCAGCTTGGGCATAGGCATTACCTATAGCCGATATACCTTGCATGTCAATATTGTAAAGATCTTTCTGAGATTGAAATTGCTCTGAAAAATATCTTTTGGCAATTTCTATACCTTGTGTATCAATCTCCTTGCGTATCGCTTCGGATAGCAACGGTTTGTCTTGAGCAATTGCCGAATCAAACACCAAACAACCCAGCAATATCCATGGAACAATAAATTTTATCATGACTTAAAATTAGTTTTATTTAAGATAAGAAAAATAACCTAAATCACTTCTGTAGATTGGCAAATTGATTTTCCATTGAACACAACACAAACTGATGCGGTACATAAATAAAATAAATCGAAGAAACCTGTTGAAAATAGCGGGTAAAAGTAGTTTCGGGGCCCTTGCTCTTGTAAGCACCTCTACCTTCACCGGCTGTACCGTGCCAATAGAAGCAGAAGCGTTCCCTAAAAAGAAGATGCTAATGAAAGTCGGCACCCAGCAAGGTGGCACTGGTCAAGAAAACCTGGAGTTCCTGGCCCGACATGGGGTCTATAATATGGACGGGGGAGCTCCTAAATTTATCGAGGGAGTCGGCTGGGACCTGGAGGATTCGCTGGCTAAAAAGGAGTCCTGTGCCAAATATGGTATTAGCCTGGATGCCTATCATCTGCCACTTACCTCGGCAGGAATTGAAAGGGTTAAAACTCCCAATATTATGCTCGGGAAAAGTCCTGAACGCGACAGGGAAATTGAAATGATCCAGCAAATGATAGAAGTTGCAGCTAAAAGCGATGTCCGCTTACTTCTATACAACACTACTATTCATCCGGTGCTGCGCACCGGAAGGACCCTTGACCCAGGTCGTGGCAATTCATCCTATAATACCTGGAAATACCAAGAAGCTGAACTAAAAAACCAACCCCATACCATAGCGGGGGAAGTATCCATCGATGAGATCTATGAGCGGGTTACCTATCTGCTGGATAGAATACTGCCGGTAGCCGAGGAATATAAGGTAAAACTAGGGAACCATATAGCAGACCCTCCTACCCCGATTGGATATGGAGGCATCACCAGATGGAATAGTCCCGATATTTTTGAAGGAATTAAACGCTTTGCCCAATTGTATGATAGCGAGTATCATGGCTTCAATCTATGCCTTGGCTCAACTGCCGAAGGGTTGAAAGATCCGAGAACTGAGATCCTGCCGATTATCAAGTGGGTTGGCGAAAGAAAGCAAATCTTCAACATACATTTGAGAAATATTAAAGGCGGCTGGAACAATTTCCAGGAAGTGTACCCTGACAACGGCGACATGGACTTCGTTGAAGTTATCCGGGCATTACGCGATGTTGGTTATGACGGTATGATCATGCCAGACCATGTACCAGGTCATGAGGACCCTGCAAGTAGACTACAAGGATATGCTTTTGCTTATGGGTACAACAAAGCGCTTATACAGGCAGTGGCCAGCGAAGCTGGGAACAAGTGAACATGTGAATAATTGATTACTAGATTAACGAATTCAGATCGAAGAACTCATCACTTATAATTTATCATTTATAACTTAAAATAAGTCTACCCAAACTCCATTAAGCATAACTTTACTGATGTTATAAAAGGCATCCAAATTTTTAATTGGATCTCCCTTTAATAACAAAAGATCCGCCTGTTTACCTTCTTCAACACTACCCCAACCTATTCTCCACCTTAAAGAAGCGGGCATTTTCCATAGTCGCTGCTTCAATAATTTCCATATTGGTCAAGCCGCTTTCAGATAGCAGCTCCATCTCCCTTTGATAGGCCCAACCCCGTTCAGCATAGGGCACTGAGGAATGAGATCCGACCACCACTGGAATTCCAGCTTTTTTGACTTTGCCAGTAAAAATCATCATGTTTTCGAAAGCGTGTACTTTGGTACTATCCGTTTTGCCATCTCCGAATCGATATTCAAACGCGCCTAGTGTGGGGCTTACCACTGTGCTGTGTTGCTTCAGGAATAACAACAAAGAATCAACCCTTTTGCCTTCGATATCGATGGCGTTCCATACCTGATATCTTCCCTCACGTCTGGCGGAATTATCTGCCAGTACTGATTGCTCGTATTGCTGCGCTTCAAATGTTGGCAACAAATCGGTTCCCAAAAGAGGTCACGTGTTCAATGCCATCAACCCCTGCTGCTATGGCTTCCATGGCGCCGGTTATTTCCAGGTGAGCAACCACCGGAATGCCTCGCTGGTGGGCGGTAGCACAAACCTCTTTGATTATTGCCACCGGCAATCGGATATAAACCTTAATTGCGGATGCTCCCTGATCAGCAAATTTATTCACCGCATAACGAGCTTCAATCGGATCCCTGATCAAATAGGAATTTTTTGGGTAGGCTGGTGGTGGCATATCCAGATGCGGACCAGTAAGGAACAATCTGGGAGGGGTAATATCTGAATCTCTAACTGCGGAATAAGATTCAATCCAAGCACCCGGGTCCCGAACAGAGGTTATTCCACGTTGCAAAACCAGGTTGGGAAGCTCATTGTTGTTGAGATGAAAATGAGCATCAATTAAACCTGGAAGAAGGGTCAAACCTTTACCGTCCACAATTTCCGCCTCTTTGGGGATTGAAAGTGAACCGGAAGGACCAACTTCCAAAATGGAGTTTCCTTTAATAACTACCGTGGCATTGGACAAGGGCGGTTTACCAGTACCATCGATTAGAGTGGCGCCCACAATCGCTATGGTTTTGGCACCAATCGGCAATTCTTTATGATTGATCTCCCTGATCATATTGCCGGAGCCAGGATTAGTTATAGCTGTTTGCTCCTGGGTAGAAGATTCATTAGTACAGGATATAAACAATAAAAAGACAAGGAGGTATTGGTATGGTTTCATATATCTGAATTTTTATGTGATCTAAAATAAGGTTTTTTGATAACTTTAACTCCATTCTGATTAAAGCAGAAAATATTTCAATAGTGAAATTGACCACAGAACAAATAAACAGCTACAGCGTATTGACAGAAAATTGTATGTTAGTACCCAGGCAATTTACTATGAAATTACTCGTCAGCATTATTGTAGTTTATTTTATCTGTGTCTGTTCAATCCAGGCACAATCCCTGGTTCAACAACTGGGCTACCCTGAAGGCACAAAGCTCCTGATCCTGCACGCAGATGATCTGGGTATAGCACATTCAGAAAATCAGGCCACCTTCGACGCTTTTGAAAAAGGAATGGTTAATTCGGCAAGTGTTATTGTACCAGCCCCCTGGTTCAGCGAATTTGTTGTCTGGGCCAGACAGCATCCGGAAGCTGACCTCGGATTACATCTGACCTTAACTGCAGAATGGGACCTTCTGAAATGGGGGCCTGTTGCAGAGCAAGTACCCGGTCTGGTTAATGACCAGGGGTACTTTTATAATAATGTAATGGATGTAATTGCACATGCCAGTGTCGAAGAAGTAGAAAAGGAAATCAGAGCCCAAATAGAACGGTATCTGGCAGCTGGCTTACAACCGACCCATCTGGATTCCCACATGGGCAGCCTGTTCAATGAAAAGTTCTTTTCAGTTTATATCAAAATGGGTAAGGAGTATAATATACCGGTTATGATAAATTTCGACTTTATGAGAAAATTTCCAGGTGTGAAACCGACTATTCCAGAAAACACTTTACAGGTAGATCAAGTACCCATGGCCTTTCCTAAAAATTATCAAGATGGAATGAAAGAGTTTTACAGTAATACATTGCGTTCTTTACCCGCTGGGGTTAGCGTCCTGTTGTTTCATTGTGCCTATGACAATGATGAAATGAGGGCGGTAGCGAATGACCATCCAAATTACGGGGCCCATTGGAGGCAGTTGGACTTTAATTTTTTTACCAGTGAGGCCTGTCGAAAGATCCTAAAAGAGAAAAATATTCAATTGATCACCTGGAGAGAGATTGGGGAATTGCTCAAGTAAGCACCAAACTGGAGACACAGGTCAATCCTTAACAAACTTGAATCCGGCAGCAATGATACTGGAATCCAGTCCCGAGTCTCTTTCATAATAATTGAACCGGAGGTCAATACTCTTCAAGCCAAATTTGCCCAAATGAAATTTTTCGAATATATCTGTATAGGTAACCCCAAATCCATACTGATTAGCGGAATAATCAGACAGGTCATAATCGGAAGTGAAAAATTCCTGTGTTGATAGGTGCTCCTGAAAGGGTGCGAAAAATGTCGGGGCCGTTTGAGTATAAAATCGATAGGACGGGTACAAGGTAAACTTGCTGTTTATTTTAATGGGAACTTCTATACCGGCTGTAATCGAATTGATTTCCCAATCATCCGTATAATAGCGCGCATTAAGCTTAATTACAACTACCTCGTTCAAATAATAGTGCAACCTTCCTCCAATGGCAACCTTAAACCTGGTGTCAGGCACTCGCTCAATATCGTCCGCCAATTGAAAGTTATCAATAAACGAATCAGCTACATCACTAAAATATATCCTATGGAAGGGTGTAGATAACAAGCCCTCTTGATAGACAAAATCCGCGACCAGAGAGCCTTGTAAACGTTTGGAAATTATCTGAGAAAACCCCAACCCCAAGGAATATGAATTACGACTCCCGCTATTTGGTTCGATAAAAGCGGGGTCATAGTTAGGATTTCCGGTAATGGTATTTTCCGTAAAGAGCTTATCTTCAAGACCCTTCCCGCCTTCCACGAATGGTCGTAGTTCCTTGGGGTAAATAAGACTCCAGCTGTCAAGATAGACGTTTGCATTCACACTTAGTTCGGTATTTTTTTCATTAAACAGCCTGGTATAGCTTCCTCCCACTCCCACGGAGAAATAATCATACTCTGTAGAAACGGAAAGATTTGTGGACCATATCTCATTGCGGTCATCTGAACTATGACTGTAGGTGAAAGTACCGTTGATCCAGGTATCCGAGGAGGAAGATCCGGAGCTCGCCACGAAAGGATCGGCAGGACCGTCCCCGTCAAATGGGTCTATATCGCTGGTGGAAGCAGAAGAATAAGCTGAAAAACTGGCGTCTATGGTCAGGATATCATCATCATTCAAAGGTATGGAAATCACGAAGGAAGTGGCAAAATCCGTGAGATCTTGAGTGCCTATACCTCCGTTCACCGCTCCGTAATCGCCATCCTGGGTGTAGTAGCTGGTGAGAAAGTCTATTTCGGTAGTTTCCAATACCCGCCTTTTATAAGTGCCGGTTGAGTCCTGCTGCTGCCCGAACGCAGTTACTCCTGTCAATAATAACAAGACAATTATTCCTTTTTTCACTATCAAATCAATTGCACCCACAACCACCCCCGGTTTTTCCTCCATTTGCACCAGATGCTGCTTCACGATAAGCTTGGAAACTGGTTTCGAAGCGCCCGACTTTCTTGGTTGCCAATTCCATATCCGGGTCATTTAAATTAATCTTTTCATATTCCTTTACCACAGTACAGGATCCTATCAGAATGACCAATGCACCTGCCAACAATATTTTATTCAACATTTGGATTAATAGTTATGTTCTTTGATGAATGGATATCCCCATTTTCATCAATTATGATACATTCAATTGCCGGTAACTGATTAACACGATCCAATCCTACTTCCTTGCCCATGACAAAAATTGAAGTAGCCAAGGCATCTGCCAGCTCCGCTTTTGGTGCAAAAACAGTAACGCTGATGATTCCAGTAGAAGGATAACCCGTCCTGGGATCAATAATATGGGTGTACCGTTTGCCATTAAAATTTACATACCTTTCATAATCACCGGAGGTAACCACCGCACCACCACTTATGGGAAGCAGAGCGAAGGCCTTTTTCTTGTCCAATGGATTGGTAATGGCTACTTTCCAATCACTGCCGTCTGTCTGTTTACCCCAGGTAGCCATGTCACCGGAGGCATTGATAATCCCCGCGGTGACACCCTTTTCCATTAATAGTCCCTTCACTTTATCTGCTGCATATCCTTTGCCAATAGCTCCGAAGCCGATCTTCATTCCCTTAACACTTAGATATACACTATGAGTTTCATGGTTCAGCACAATGTTTTCGTAGCCAACTTTCTCAACTGAAGTCTTAATTTCATTTTCAGTGGGCATGCTGGTCATACTCCCGTCAAACTTCCAGATTCGATCCATAGAGGCGTAACTGATATCAAAAGCACCATCCGTAAGTTTGGATATGCCGATAGATCGTTCAATAAGTTCTAGTAGTTCTACATCAACTTGCACTGGCCTGATCCCCGCATTTTTATTAATTTCCGAGGTTTGAGATTTTTGATCCCAGGATGAGATCAATCGTTCGATCCTGGATATCTCGTTAACCGCCAATTCAATGTAATAGTCCGCTTTACTAGAATCATCAGCCACTACCGTAATTTCAAAGCGGCTGCCCATTAACTTCATGGTTCTTTTATAAGTATATTGGGCAACGCCATCGGTCAGCGATAGCAGAGACAAAGCAACAATTAGGGACCAGTACAATGATTAGCTTTTGAAAGACTCTAATAAATCTATATACTCCGAAGGGCTGATTTTCTTATAGCCGGTTTCACCCAGCACTTTACCCTCCTTGTCTAATACCAGAACGAATGGGAAATATCCGTTCTTGTTATATCTCTCAGCTAACTTGTTATTGTGCTCCTGAAGTTCTACTGATAACCGATTGCTCTTTTTTCGGGGAAAATCTGCCTGAAGCATTACAAAATGGTCTTTGGCATAATCGTTAAATTCATCTGTACTCCAGATCTCTCTTTCCAGTTTTATGCAGGGGGCACACCAATCAGAACCCTGGAACACCAGTATTATTTTCCTGTCCTCTTTAGCCGCCAGGGCCTTAGCCTGATCAATATTAGTTTGCCAATTTTGAGCCTTAAGCGGGATAGCAATGATGGCGATTATAACCATCATAATTAATAATAACCTCATATGATTTCGCTAGTTCATTACCATGAACGCTTAATAAGGCAGATATTGTTCCCAAGCAGGATGATAAATGTCAATATTAATTATAATTTTAGTCGGTAGCAGGGAGTCTGGAAGTGGGTAGATCTTTGTATCACCCATTTTTTTTCAGGCGATTAAAACCTCAATTCCGGCATCTTCCAGCTGCTTTTTAACCAAAGGTTCGATACCGTTATCGGTAATGACTTTATGTATTTTTTGAATGTCACAAATAAAAGCCAGGCTTTTCTTTTTGAATTTACTGGAATCAGCAACTACAATAATTTCATTTCCCAGCGTGATCATAAGTTGATTCAAATGCGCCTCCTCCAGGTTGGGGGTATAAAGTCCGGTGGTTAAGTCAAATCCATCCACGCCCAGAAATACTTTGTCTACATGGAATTTCTTGATATTTTCTTCAGCTAGTGGTCCGATTAATGAAGTAGATTTCTTCCGCACGTATCCTCCGGGAACCATGATGTTTATACTGGGTGTGTTAATCAAGATATTGATAATATTAATTGCATTGGTTATGACCGTCAAGTCTTCGAACTTAGTTAAGTTCTTAGCTAATTCTGCAGTGGTTGATCCAGAGTCCAATATTATGGTTTCATAATTCTCTATCATCTGCGCAGCCAGTTTTCCTATCCTTTCCTTCTCCCTAATGTTTATACGGTACTTTTCTGAAATCCTATGGTCACTTCGAACATGAAAATCAACTTTTATAGCCCCACCACGGGCTTTTATCAGTAAGTTCTTTTTTTCCAGTTTGTCCAGATCATTGCGGATGGTAACCTCACTAACCTGGTATTTTTCACTGAGTTCCTTTACGAAAACTTTTCCGTTTTCTTCTAAGGCCCTAAGTATTTCTCCTCTACGGTTTACGGTATTCTTTCTATCTTTATTAGCCATTGATTTAAATTGTTGAACATAAATTTATTAAAATACATCGAAAATAACACTAAAGTCATAACTAAAATTAAAAAGGATATGTAAGTATTAAAAGTTTTTTATCTTTGTAATTAACATGGAATACTTAGGAATTGAAAGGACAATACTAGAATCTACCACTGCATTTCATACAGCAAAGGAAATTAGGCAACAACCGGAACTATGGATTGACATATTCGATGATTTTAATAAAACAGGTGATTATCTCAAAAGCTTCATTTCATCATATTGCGGTGATATAAATAAAATCATATTAACAGGAGCAGGTACCAGCGCGTTTATTGGCCTTTCACTAAAGGGGAATTTTTATAGAACATTCGGAATTGAAACGCTCCCGGTACCTAGCACAGATTTAGTCACACACCCTCTGGACTTCATAAGCAAAGAAGATAGCGTGTTGCTGGTTTCCTTCGCCAGGTCTGGCAACAGTCCTGAAAGTGCCGCTGCTGCTGAACTTTGCGACCAAATAGCCTCTAAATGCATACATGTCATCATCACTTGTGACAAACAGGGGACGTTATACAATTTTGAGACTAAGTCTCCGAAATTTCCCATCCTATTGCCGGAGGCATCCAATGATCAAAGTTTGGCTATGACTAGTAGCTACACCGGCATGCTGCTGGCGGGAATATTGGTAGCAAACTATCAAAATATTGAGACTCTGGAAGCACAGGTACATTTATTAGCAAAGTGTGGAAACGAAGTTATCTCAGGTTGTAATGGTTCCTTGGTAGATATCTCCAACAAACCCTTCGATCGTGCGGTCTTTCTGGGATCAGGACCATTTTATGGGACTGCGCGTGAGGCTCAATTGAAAATGTTGGAACTTACCGGGGGCCAGGTGGTGAGTACTATGGACAGTTATTTAGGTTTCAGACATGGACCTAAGGCAGTTGTCAATGAAAACACCCTAATGGTGTATTTTTTATCGAACAACTCCTATGTGCATCAATATGAAATTGATTTAATCAAGTCCATTAGAGAAGATTCAAACCCCTTATGGAGTATTGCTATTTCTCCCAGTCCTTTGGGATCAGGCGTTGATACTGATACTGAGATTTTGTTCACAGGAGGAAATAGCATTTTGGAAGAGCTTTTAGCAGTTGCATATATTCTACCGGTTCAGATCTTAAGTTTCCACAAATCCCTAAACTGCGGACTTCGACCAGATAAACCATCAACCAATGGTGTAATTCACCGAGTGGTCCAGGGTGTAAAGATCTACTCTCCCAATGGGATATTTAATTAAGGACAAAAATGATTCTAGTCATTTGTCCTAATCCTTCGGTCGATACCTTGATGGAAGTAGGCAAATTCGAACCCGCTACTGTCAACAGAGCCCAATCCGAGGAACACTATCCAGGAGGTAAAGGAGTACATGTAGCACTGGCTGCAGCCGAATACGGTGAAAAGGTTTGCCTGCTAGGCTTCTGGGGCGGTCCAACCGGAACCTGGATCAAGCAACAATGCACGTTACAAGGCATTGAATGTATAGGACCTTTTCTGGAACAATGGAACAGGTTTTGTATAACAATCAGTCAAGATGGACCTTTCAATGAAACTGAGCTGCTGGGTACAGGGCCAGCCCTTGAACAGGGACATTTGGATGAATGCTATGCTACGTTCGAATCTAAACTAGAAGAAGCATCAATAGTGGTCCTGAGTGGCTCATTGCCCCCCCAATGTCCGGTTGACTTCTATAAAAATTTGATCCAACGAGCACACGCCTATGATAAAAAATGCCTGATTGACAGCACTGGTGAGGCATTAAAACAGGCTTTGGAGGCCAAACCCATGGGAATCCATCTAAATGAGCATGAAAGCCAACAAGTCACCGGCACTTCTGATATTGGACAGATCATGGAACGCTTAAGTGAGCATACAAATCTTCAGATTATAACCCAAGGTGCAAAAGGCTTGTTTTTAGGCACTAGTGGTGACATCTTCCACGCGAATGTTAAACTAAATCAGGTGTTGACTACCGTAGGAAGCGGCGACTGCTTGGTGGCAGGTATTGCTTTGGCCATTTGTAAGGGTTATGATAATCTGGATAAAGTAAAATTGGGCGTGGCATTCGGTGCAGCCAATTGTTTGAGGAAGGAGTTGGGAATGCTATACAAGAAAGATATAGACATATTGCTTCCTCAAATAAAGGTTGGTAAGCCAGCGATAAACTATGGATAAAGAATTTGACATACTTGCAATTGGTGAGCTCAACGTTGACCTTATCCTAAATGACATCCAACAACAGCCCAAGTTAGGCAAGGAGATAATTGCCCGATCACTTGAGGTTATTCTTGGCAGTTCCACTGCTATTTTTGCCAGTAACATATCAATTATGGGAGCGTCGGTGGCTTTTCTAGGTAAAATAGGGAAAGACTCATTTGCTGATACGGTGTTAAACTCATTAAGGGACAAAGGGGTAAATACTGATTTCATACTTCAAACCGCAGAATTCAAGACAGGTGCATCTATCGCTTTAAACTATGATCAGGACCGCTACATGGTTACCTACCCCGGCGCAATGGAGCATCTAACCATTGATGATATTAGCAATCAGGCCTTGGAAAAAGCCGCACACCTCCATTTTTCCTCTCCTTTTCTTCAACCGGGAATAAAAAATGATTTGGTAACGCTTTTTCAAAGGGCAAAAGACCTGGGGTTGTCCACCTCCCTGGATACGCAGTGGGACCCACAAGAAAAATGGGACCTGGACACTAAAGCCATCTTGCCGTTTGTGGATGTATTTCTACCCAATGCCGGTGAACTAATGGCCATGACAGGAGTAAATGATATAACCAGCGCTGCAGAACAATTTATTGACTTGTGTGAAACTCTGGTAGTAAAATGTGGCGAAGATGGTTCCATGTTGTTCTCGGAGAACCAACTGATCCTAGGCAAACCGTTTAGCAATGATCTGGTAGTTGATGCCATTGGCGCCGGTGACAGCTTCAATGCCGGCTTTATCTTTAAGTATGTTAGAGGCCAGCCGTTGAATGAGTGTCTGGAGTTCGCCAACCTGATGGGCGCCCTCAACACTACCGGAGTCGGAGGGACAGGAGCATTTCTTGATCATAACATTTTAAAGGAAACCGCTCTTAAAAAATTCGATGTGGCCCTCTAATAAAAACATGAAATGAAACTACAAGAGAAATTCATTGAGTTAAGAAAAAACAGGAATGCACTGTTGGCCACTAACTACTACAATTTCGAAACCCTAAAAGGGGTACTGGTGGCAGCAAAAAACTATGGGTGTCCATTGATACTTCAGTTAACCGAAAGCAGCATTAACTACATGGGCTTGGAGAATGCAGTAACACTGGGAAGATCGGCGTTGTCCTATTACCAGGTCGAAGGATGGATTCATTTGGACCATGGAGGGTCTATAGAACTGGTTGAACAATGCCTGAAAGCCGGGTTTGATTCGGTGATGATCGACGGGAGTGAATTGCCGATTGAGCAAAATATGGAGGTGACCCGCCAGGTAGTGGAGCTGGCCAAGGCATATGATGCAAGTGTCGAAGCTGAACTTGGATATATTGCCAAGTTAGGACAGTCATCTGAAAAAGTAGCGTATACTAATCCGGAAGATGCCAGAAATTTTGTAGAAAATACCAAGGTCAACGCACTGGCAGTAGCAATTGGCACAGCACATGGTTTTTATAAAGAGGAACCCAAGCTGGATTTTGACAGACTGTCTGAGATTGAACAAGTGACGGACGCCGCCCTGGTTTTACATGGCGGTTCAGGTGTACTTGTCCCGGATGTCAGAAAGAGTATTTCATTGGGTATCTGTAAGGTAAATCTCGCCACTGAGATTAAGAACATATTTATGAAGACCTTGCAAAGCACATTAGCAAACAACTCCGAAATTGACCTGAGAAAAGTATTTCCAGCTGCGACAGAAGCAGTTACAAAACTGGTCACCGGTAAAATGGAGATGATCTATGGAATAAATCAAAAAGTATAAAAAATATGCACACACCTAATAGAAATTGGCTGGTATTTGCAGGTATCACCACCCTGTTCTTTGGAGTTTGGGGCGCTTTTATAGAGGTCCCGGAAAAGAATGGGTTGCCTGCGACCTTAGGGTTTTCGGTATGGGCATTAACCATGATCATACCAGCAGTAATCAGCCTAAAACGGATAAACTGGAAAATCAACTTTACCAGGCAATCTGTTTTCTATGGTTGTATAATTGGGTTTACCGGCGCTGGAGGCCAGTTAATTTTATTCACAAATGCCCTTAATCTAGGGCCGGCATATCTGATCTTTCCCATAATATCATTATCACCGGTAATCACCATTTTATTGTCTATGGTATTCCTCAAAGAAAGAACTAACAAAATCGTCTGGATCGGAATAGTTTTGGCAATGTTGTCAATTCCATTACTATCTTATGTCTCTCCTGAATCCGGGGTTGGAAGTGGGGCATTGTGGCTGATATTTGCATTGATTGTATTTGCAGCCTGGGGGATACAAGCCTTCTTTATGAAAATCGCAAACCAGACTATGAAAGCCGAGGAAATATTCTTCTACATGACAGTTACCGGATTGATTATGATCCCACTAGCGTTATTTATGACGGATTTTTCACTCCCTATTAACTACGGCCTGGACGGTATGTATCTGGCAGCGGGTATACAATTGCTCAACGCTTTTGGGGCTCTTACACTGGTATTTGCATTCCGATACGGTAAAGCAATCATTGTAAGCCCGCTTACAAACTCTGCCGCCCCCTTATTAACGGTACTATTATCTCTTATGATTTATGGTCATGTCCCTAATAATATGGTAATTGCAGGAATGGTCTTAGCTACCCTGGCCACATTTCTTATTTCATTTGGAGAAGAACTAAAGTCATCGGCATGAAAAAGTCAAACAAGGTAATTGACAGGAGAAAATTTATCGAAAAAACTTCCAAAGTAGCTGTCGCTCCTCTACTAACACCATTGGTCAGTTCTGGGGCAGCTATAAAACTTGGAGAACCTCAAAAGAAGAAATATGCCCTGGTAGGGACCGGAGTGAGAGGTACTTTGGCCTGGGGCAAACCAATTGTGCAAGAGTATGGAGATCATTTGGAACTGGTAGCTCTTTGTGATATCAATATGGCCAGATTAGCACATGCTAAGGAAGTCATCGGCACCAAAGCACCTATTTATCATTCTGCTGAATTCGCAAAGATGATCAGTCAAACCCAACCCGACACCGTGGTCATTACCACCACTGATTGTTTCCATGCAACTTATGCCAGCAAGGCCATGGAACTGGGTTGTGATGTGCTGAGTGAAAAACCACTGGTCACTGAGGCCCAACAAGGCCAGGAGATTGTAGATGTGGAAAAGCGTACCGGAAAGAAAATAACCACTACTTTCAATGCCCGTTTTGGCAGCAGTACTGAAGAAATAAAGCGGATCATTTCTTCGGGAGAATTGGGACGAGTAATTTCTGCAGAATACCAGGAGTATCTGGATGTAGACCACGGCGCTTCTTATTTCAGGCGGTGGCATGGGAAAAAACGGTATTCCGGTAGTTTGTTGGTCCACAAGGCTTCTCATCATTTCGATCAAATGAACTGGTGGCTTGACTCTGAACCAGAGACGGTTAATGCTTTTGGAAAAGTGGCATTTTATGGGAAAAACCACTCCTTCCGGGCCCGTAATTGCAGGACTTGTCAGTTTAAGGAACAATGTGACTTCTACTGGGATATTAACACATACGGAAGCAAAGACTTTTACCTGAAAGGAGAGAATGAAGATGGATATTTGAGGGATGGATGTGTTTGGGATAATGATATCGATACTTACGACACCATGACGGTTGAAGTTAAATACGCCAATGAAGTGATTTTGAGCTATAGCCTGAATGCCTATATGCCTTATGAGGGGCAGATGATTGCTTTTAATTGTGAACAAGGCAGGTTGGAAGTTAGGAATTACCACCGCCAACCCTGGGAGGTTGATGTTGCTGCTGAATTCAGGATTACCAAGAGCTTTAAAGACACCAAAGCCTGGACAATACCAAAGAGCACCGGTGAACATGGCGGCGCCGACAAGAAACTCAGGGATCTGTTGTTTTTGCCAAATCAGTCCGATACGCTCAATCAAGTGGCAGGGTCCAGAGCTGGATTGATGTCAAGCCTGATAGGAATAGCAGCCGTTCAATCAATTGAAACCAACAAACAGGTCAGGATTAGCGATCTGGTCAATTTTCCATTGAGTTGGGGTTGGTAAATATGTATCATCCGGGTATCTCATGGATACTTGATGAGCAAATATTCTTCAATATTCAAAAACATGCATTTTATCATACCGATCAACGCCTAATAATCATCATCTGGTGCAAAAACAGGTTTTCTTTTAATCCAATTTCCCCTGGTGAAATCCGGAAAGTGTTGTGGAGCATTCCCTTCTGCAATGGACCGCTCAGAAAGCGGTGTTATTGCACTCCATGCTGCTGCATCGTATACATCTAACGGCGGCAGGGCCTTTCTTTTCACAGTTTCAACAAAAGCATGATCTACGAAAAAATCCATGCCTCCATGGCCGGAACCCTCGGCGTATTCACCATACTTTTTCCATAAAGGATGATCATACTTTGTCAGCCAGTCATCCATCTTGTCCCACTCATCATGTTTACCAGTCCCTTCAACATAAATTCGTTTGGTGTGCTGATCAAATTCCGTCAATCCTTTGGTCCCCTGTATTTCTAAATCCAGGGAATAGGGTTTTGGTAGGTTGGTATCATGTGTAACGATGATGGTTTCTCCGTTTGCGGTATTGATGGTAGAAGTTATGATATCTCCTAAAGCCCATGTTAGTTTCGCGTTGGGATGATCAGGTCCACCATCAGGATGATTCACAATGTAGTGGTGCAAGCCTCTTGATTTGGTGGCATGGGAAGTAAGTGTGGTAAAATTATTACCCCGGTTGATGTTCAGCATAGTAGCAATTGGGCCCACACCATGGGTAGGATATAGATCGGCATTCCGGTGCAATGAATGCTGGGTTCTCCACCTGGCTTCACCCTGAGAACCTTCGCCGAAGGACACTCCCGGATCAAATTTAACTCCCAGCAGGCTATGCCGGTAACCACATCTGGCATGGAGTAATTCTCCAAATACATCCTGACGAACCATATTTAGTACAGCCATAACGTCTCTTCGGTAGCATACATTCTCCAGGATCATGGTTGGGACATTGGTTTGCTCATAGGTATTCACAAGATCCCAGCATTCAGCCAACGTAGTAGCTGCAGAAACTTCCACTCCGGCATATTTACCAGCTTTCATGGCCGCAACCGTCATGGGGGTGTGCCACAGCCAGGGAGTAGCTATAATTACACCATCAATATCGTCTCTTGATAAAAGACTCTGAAAGGAATTTTCATTTTCAGAATAGATTGCCGGTTTTTCGTACCCAGCCTTAGAAATCATATCCAGGGTTTGCTCTATAGCAGCCGGATCAATATCACAAATAGCCGGTACAAGAATATCCTCTCTTCTCAATATATTCCGTAAATGCGATCTGCCCCTACCTCCTACTCCAATAAAACCCAATTGCACCTTGCTGTTTCTACGTATTTGCCCAAATGATAGATTCGGGGACAGGGATAGACCCAAGCCTCCCATAGCGGTAGTTTTAATAAAATCGCGGCGTAGGAATCCGGCATCTTCTATAAGATTTTTGTTTTTCATGATAAATTATGTTTTGTAGCAACACATGCTGGACTATGTCTTATTTACTATAATTGTCTGTCACTTTTTATTGCTTTTTTTGATTTTGTCCGCGTTGTTATAAATTTTTTCAATTGCCATAGCAATATCATTCATATCCACCTTGGTTCCAAGCAGTACGTTTTGTGGAACCCACACAGCTTCTTCATTACAAATCCGATCATTCTCAGGACATTGATTTTGTTCCACATAATTATTATAGTTCAACATTTCCTGGGGATACATCTTTTTGAAATTTTTGGATTGAAATGCATTTTCCAGATATGGCATATTGTTTAAGGTTGCATACCCTTTCGAGCAGGGAATTCCCTCTTCTTTAAGTGCCGTTAGAAACATTTCTCTCGATAGACCTTGGAATTGCTCCTTTTTATATCGAAAAGCGAATAAATGAAATGAGGCCCTGGTCACGCTGGGGTAGAGTTCATATGGTAAAATCCCGGGGATATTTTTGATTTGCGATTTCAGATACTCAGCATTTTTGCTGCGTATGGTAGTCTGCTCTTCAAGACGTTTCAATTGGGCCAGCCCAATAGCTGCCTGGTATTCGGTGAGTCTTAGCTTGGTCCCGGCAATAACCGTCCCGGCGCTTACCTTACCAATGAGTGTTCCGTAAGGGTTTCCATAATTATGGTACGAGTAACATCTGTCCATAAACTCTTCGTCGTCGCTTACAATGGCACCACCCTCTCCAATTGGTAAATTCTTAGAATTCTGGAAGCTGAAACATCCTGCGTGACCGAAAGTTCCCATCTTTTGGTGGTTAATTTCTGCCAGCCATGCCTGGCAGGCATCCTCAACCACCATCAAACTATGCTTGTTGGCAATCTGCATGATTCGGGGCATATCCGCAGGCATACCCAAAATATGCACCGGTAATATCGCCCTGGTACGGGGTGTAATTTTTTCTTCAATTTTTTCAGGGTCAATTTGGAAGGTCCTTGGATCAATATCTACGAATACAGGCATGGCCCCGGTTGCCAGCACCGCGATGACAGTGGCTATAAAAGTATAAGGTGGAACGATGACTTCATCTCCACCCCCTATATCAGATTGAACAAGAGATGCAATTAAGGCATTTGTTCCATTAACTACCGCCAGGCAACGTTTAGCACCCACCGTTTTCGCCCATTTCTCTTCGAATTCAGCTACCACGGAAGCACGCGACCATTGGCCGCTTCGAAGAACCTTAATAACCAGTTCTTCATCTGTTTCCGGATTCCAAATAGGCCAATCCGGCCAGCTTTTGGTTCGAACGGGCTGTCCACCAAGTATTACCGGAGTATCTGCATCTTTGACCCAGTGTGCAAACACGTTCGGTGTCATGTCCATTGCTATAACCGCCCCTAATCCGGTTATGGAGTTCTGTTTTACAAATTCACGTCTTGAATACCTTTTCATCTCCATTTAATGATGGTGTTTACGAAAATAAAGATTAATCGCTAGACATCTCATTACAACCAATCAATAATTTGTTCATTGACCAACCGTTCTTCCCCTAAAACGGAATGCTTAAAGTTGGCTTCAACATCCTTTTGGTTATATACAATTTTAGGATAGCCTGGGTACCCTGATTTTTCACTTTCTTTTGCAGGAGACCCGTCACCCGCGAGTGGGTTTATTATCAAAATTTTTCGGGGACAAATAGCCGCCATAAGGTCAGATAGGTCATATTTCTCAATAGCTCCTGCCACTGTGGAGGTTATATAGGCAGGCAAATAATCCTTGGATAGGGCAATATCCACAAAACTTATAAATGGTTTTAACAAGCATATTTTTTGAATATCATCTTCAAACACAGCTGCATGGAGCAATTCACTACCGGTTGCACCGATGGCAACCGCAGTAATTGTCTGGTCTTTCCCAATATCAGATTTAATAAAATTTACCATCCTGAGTATATCTTCAGCCCTCATTCCCACAATGGACTTATTGGTCAGTATGCTCGCAAACCATTGATTGAATGATGTATTGTCAATATAGGCATCGCCTTTTAAGTATCCGGGGCCTAAACTACCGATACCCCGTACATCAAAGAGCAAAACAGAATAGCCCTGTTTCAGCATTGAATGTACCATAAGGCTGTCCTCAATGGCGGCATGTTTCATCCCATGTTCATCTAATATCAATACTACTTGGTTTTTCCTCATTTCAACCGGCCTATACAAAGCTGCAGGAAGCATGTAATCTCCATTTCCCGGAATCAGGTATTTCTCCAGTATATAATCCTCTTTTTCATATCGCCCTGAAAAAACAGCGTTTCTATAATTTGTTGGATGTTCAAATCCGGATAAACGCCTGGCCTCGGCTGCCATTGTAGCAATATGATCATCGACATTTTCTCTGGTTCTGGAGGATTTTAACCTGGCAACCTGATCCTCAACAACTCTTTTATTAAGTGAAAAAATTGTTTCACTATGGAGAGCGGTGAACACTTGTCCGGTTTCAGTAACCTGTAATTCTTTTTCTGGTATGGTATCAACTTCCTCATCTGAAGGATCTCCCGGGTTATTCAAAAACTCCTGGAAAAATGCATAAGTTGCTTCATTGTTTTTCTCGGTAAAACCATGGCCATGATCTGCTTCTGTCATTTGCAAAAAATCTTCTTTTCCCAAAGCTTTATAAGCCATTTTTGCCTCCCGGAAGGTTTCCCTAGCGCCTTGAATACTGAAAAAATCACGAGTGGTTGCTGCAATCAAGGTGGGTTTCGGAGCACGAAGTTCAATTAAATCTGCATGATCCAGCCCTTCGCTTAGAAAATGATAAATATTTTGTTCTGCATCCTGTGGGCCTTGCGACTTAAAAATGTATTCATAATTTGTTATAAAACATGTGGGAGCAGCCGCCAATATACGATCGTCTATAGCAGCAATATAGGCGGTAGAGGTACCACCACCAGACAATCCCGTCATCCCGATACGCTCAGGGTCTACGTCCTTCCTGGTCAATAGATAATCAATACCCCGGATACCGTCCCATATAAAATATTTTGCCGGCGAATAACCAGAAATAAAACACTGGGCGCCGGGGTATGAATGTTCAGTGGTAGAACCAAAACTGGATTTCCCTGTTTCTACATCATAATATTGCAAACGCTCACCCTGGCCAATCTGGTCATAGGTTAACACAATAAATCCCTTTTTTACAAGATTTATAATAACATGTTGGTATATATCCCTGCGGAAACTTTGTGTACTATGGCCAATGGCATTGAGAATGGCCGGTGCCTTACCCCTGATCTTGTCCGGAATGAAAATAGCTGCGGTCACAAAATAACCCGGCATGGATTCATAGATCAACTTTTCTACACGGTAGCCATCCCGTTTCAACACACCGGTCACCTGGGCATTCAATGACGTTTTTCCAGGAAATGACCCAATCAACTTTTTTAATTTCGTACCAACCAATTCCTGTCTTTCCAGCCAATTCTCTTTAGATCTTAAGAAGGAAATATCCTTTTCCCTCTTATCAAGTTGTTCGAAAGCCATTGAACATAAATTCTTGTATTGTGTATTTTCAATGTCTGAATAGTATTTCCAGTAATCGAACAAGGAAACATCATCCTGGGCCAGGATTGATGAAAAAGTTAAGGAGATCGACAAAGAAATGAGGAAGAGTATTTTTTTCATTTCTCTGAAATTGAATAACAATAGCAATTTATTGACGCACTCATTATAGATCTCTTTCATAAACTACTTTCCCGTTCACCATGGTCAGCAGTACTATTATGTCTTTTATATGCTCCTGAGGACAAGTTAGGATATCTTCGGATAACACCGCTAGATCCGCCAGTTTTCCCCGTTCAATTGAGCCTTTTATATCTTCTTCAAATGAAGCATAGGCATTGTTTATGGTGTACATTTTTAGCGCTTGTTCCCTGCTTATAGCTTCTTGAGGGGCATAGATATTCCCCCGATCTGTTTTTCTGGTTACCGTCGACCATATGGCAGCAAATGGGTTATAAGGATTGATAGCACTATACGAGTCAAGCTTCACCATATGGTCAGAGCCACCATTGATGAACACACCTGCCTCTGACAATGATTTGTAAGGATGAAAGGTATTCATGGTTTCCTCACTGAGCACTTGGTTCAGCAGGTCGGCATCTTTGTAGAACCAGGCAGGCTGCATATCCGCATATATGCCCATCCGTGCCATTTTATTGATGGCTTCCTTAGTGTAAAAATTACCATGTATAATGGAGAACCGCTTTTCGCTAATTGGACTTTCATTGTTTACTTCTTCCAGAGCTGCTAAAAACTCATCAACACCCCCTCCTCCGGTGATATGGGCAGTGAACTTCCACCCGTGTTCATTGGCTGCCGTTGCTATCCTGATCAGTTCTTCTTTATTTAGGTTGAGCATACCACGATAATCATGGTCAGTAATTCCGTAAATATCACGGGCGCCCGCTCCCCAGGGCTCACGTAGGTAAGCAGTACCGGTTAGAATGCCCCCATCGATACGCGTTTTGAGAGCGCCAACTTTAACCCATTCATCACCATCACCTGTAGCATAGTTGAAGCTTCTCAAAGCAGCCCGCATTTCATCCAAAGTGCTATGAGGGTCAAAAGGAATGTACATGTTCTGAAAAACCCGGACCGTCAATTCACCTTTTTCCTTTAATGCCCTGAACATTTGAAGATCCTTGGGGTTGCCGGAACCGACGCATATGGATGTTATGCCCACCTCATTATACAATTGAAGCAGTTCCTTTAATAACTTCAAGTGCTGCTGCTGGCTAATTTCGTGGTTTTCAGGAAGCGCAAGCAAACCAAAAGCCGAGCCTCGAATAATACCTGTAGGTTCACCGGTTTGTTTATCTTTTAGAATGCCGGGGTGGTCGGAATTCGGGCTAATACCGGACATTTGCAAGGCCTGTGAATTAATCATGCCGCCATAACTTCCATCGAGGAAAACCGGATGATCAGGCGCTACCGAATCCAATTCAAATTTTGTGGGTTGACGCATTTCGAGCATCCGGGTGGCAAAAAATTTGGGATGGATTATCCATTCTCCCACATCTTTCCTGGCTGCCTCCCTCTGTATCCATCCCAGCAGTTCTTTGATAGAATGGATATCAGGAATTGGTTGTATATATTCACTTTGTGAGGCGGAAATAGGATGGACATGCCCTTCATTGATACCCGGTATAACTGTCTTTCCATCGAGGTTTATTTTCTTGGTATCACTATCAGCCAACTCCAATATCTCATCATTGCTTCCTACTGCTAATATTTTCCCGTCTCTAACCGCTACCGCCTCCTGTGTAGAAAAATTACTATCAACGGTGACTATTTTTCCACCGAACAATATGATATCGGCTGGCTGGCTGGGCGCATTACAGCCCCATAGGATCAGTAGGATGGAAAACCAACCTAGTGCAACATAAAAGCAGTGTGTATTCATAGGATCATTGGATAGAGTTATAGGGACAGCAGGGAATTAAGCTAGCAAAATTAATTGAGCAGGCATAAGGATAAACTAAACTTTCAGACTATTTTCTACCGGGATCTTTTAAAAAATATTCAAAAAACAGATAAATCTGTTCATTTGATTTTGGATTCGGTGAATGCTCTTCACGGTTAGTCATGGCAACCCTGTTTTCAAACCCTAATAGCTTATTAACGAATGGCCGACAATACCAATTCGTGTAGAATCTACCTCAGGGCGGTTTGCCAATATACTCTGCCGGTACCGAAAAGAAAGACGGTAATGTGATATCCTGAGCAGTTAAAGATACTTGCTCTGAAAAAACATAAAATATTATAGATATGATTTTACACCACCTCAATACAGACTACTTTTATTTATTGACATCCAACCAATCATTCACAAAATGTCCGGCAGGATGTTCCAGGTATGGGCGCCCGTCAAATAGACAGCAATGCCGTTTTTGTCTTCGAAGTACCTCGGGTTTTCCTTGCAGATCTGCAATGGCCTGTTTATTCTTTTGGTTTGTGCCTGTACAGTACAACTTGAGATTATGATCGATAACAATATCAAGATAGTGAGTGGTTTTAGCATGAAATTTCTCTTTATCCAATACTACAATTAGTTTAAATCGTTGGTTTATCTAAAATAAAATTAACAATTTAGGACCTGTTACAAAACCAAGTTAGCACAGCTTTTAGGTGGTTATACCATGAAATCATTATTTATTTTTGTTCTAATATTTTTAGTTATGATACCGGAAGTAAATAGTCAAAATTTATTAGAAAACAACATTACTGTATCCCAAGTATTTGCCAGAGTGCGTGCATATGAATTTCATCCCCTAAACGAAGACAACTCATTTACAATCGATAGAAACTTAAGGGTCGATGGGATTGCAGATTTAAATAATGAAGACTGGCGGATCCGATTGTTGGCGGTAAGGGATTTAGTCCGAGTCGGCTCCACGGATATATTTGATTTAAAGAAAGGACTAACAGACCAGTCTGTGAACGTTCGCCAGGTGAGTGCAATGGCACTGGGGATACTTGGGGCCCAATCTGCCATTGTTGATCTGGAACAAATTGTTCGGGAAGATAAGAATGTAATGGTACGTTCCCAGGCAGTTATTGCCCTGGGACAAATTGAATCAGAGAATTCCCTAAAACTTCTTCGTGAAAAATTGATTGACGACCCAAGCCGCGATGTCCGTCATCAATGTGAACTGGCGATTGATCAGATTGAAAAGCTAATGGGAACCACCGAGCAGCAGATATCTTCATTTTTGTCGTTAGATGAATCCAGTTTCGAATCAGTTCAGGCCGGATCCCAGGCACCCAATTTTGTATTGGAGGATACTGAGGGTAAAGAATGGCAGCTACAAGATTTCAGGGATAAAAAGTGGGTGGTGCTGATCTGGGTTTTTGCCGATTGGTGTCCTGTTTGTCATGGTGAATTTCGTGAGCTAATGAAGATGCGGGAAGATTTTCAGAAAGAAGGGGTGCAGATTTTTACTTTGGAAATACACGATCAATATCGTGGCAGAGTAATGGTAGGAAAAGAGCTCGATCCAACCTACTGGTTTTCAAAAGAATCCTTTCAGAAGTCTTATACAGAGCAAATATATTGGCCTCATTTGCTGGATCGTGCCGGCGCGGTTGGTGCCCAATACGGAGTTGATCCTATGGCCTACGCTGTTCATGCGGAATACATAAACCGGCCCGCTACAATTATTGTTGACATGGATGGCGTTGTAAGGTTTACCTATTACGGAACCTTTTGGGGAGACCGCCCCACCATTGAAGAGACTCTGGAAATGATAAAAACGGAAAGCTTCGAATTCGAACATCACCAACGACTGAAACATGAGTAATTTCCTTTGGATTTTCTAATTGGAGACGCCTCCAATTATGATGTATCCCCAATAGTTAGTTACAAGGGTTCCACTCCAAATCCCAGACCCACCGGCACCTCAATGCGACCCTTTTTCAATGCTAATGGACGATTCACAGAAGATTGCTCATAATACAAAGAGGAACCCAAATCACAGGCAATTTTCTCCACTGGGAAAGCTTCCAATCCTGCCGCAAGGCAAGCCATAGCCGCCTGACCCAGGTCTGATTCCAAATTCGATCCAATAGCACAGGTCTTGCCTGCTTGCCTGGCGATTTTAACCATGTCAAGGGTGTGAGTGAGGCCAGCATTTTTGCCTGGATACACAGAAAGAATATCAAACGCATGGTAATCCAATGCTTCAAGAAGATCACCAGGAGTAAATACCGCTTCATCGGCCAGAATAGGTACAGGGATTCTACGACGCACATCGGCAAGCATCTGCATCCGATCTCTGGGAGTAGGCTGTTCCACAAGATGCAGATTATAAGGCAAAAGTTTCTCTATCGCGGCCACTGCTTCATCTGCGGTAGGATACCCGCCATTAGGATCTATGGTAAATATTGGCGCTTCTCCCAATTGTTCGCGGACTGCTCGCAAACGGGCTACATCATCAAAAGGAGGAACACCCACTTTAAACTTTAGTGTTCGAATACCCATTTCCCAAAAGACACAAGCAAGACTTACCGTTTCCTTAACGCCATAAGCTCCTATGCTCACACGGGTAGGAATAGAAGAGACCGGCTCTCGATCAGCAAAGAAGTGTGTAACTCGAACGTCTTGAGAACGAGCCCATAAATCCCAGAAAGCAGTATCTACTGAAGCCTTGGCAAATGGGTTGCCCACCACCAATTCATCCATGATGGATATGACTTCTCTCGGATGATCAAATGTATGGTTTTCCAATTTTGGAGCAAAAACTTTTTCCACCATGAATTGAGCAGTTTCTGCAGCTTCACCACTCCATATAGGGGTCGTTGCCGCTTCACCAAAGCCTTTTAGACCATTATCACTGTGCAGTGTCACTGTGAGAAAACGGGAGCAATCGTGAATGCCTAAATTAGACACAATGATACGCTCTTTCCTCAGATGATGTTCCGATATATGAGTTGTGATTTTCTTTATTTTAATACTCATAATTAATTGTTAGAAATCTTCCATTTATTCATTGATTCTTAGCCCACGCTTCTTGGCTTCAGGCAGGTACTTGGCCAGGTAATCTTCATTATTCTAGCCCATACCTCAAATAGAATTAAGCCTTTAAAAAGATCTTCCGCTTGTATAGATCCAACACCCTGGCGCCTGTAATGGCTATCCATTGTTTTCGATGTCCAGGCTATCGTCATTGACGGCAGTGAGCCCTTTGAAATCTATTTTGCCAACTATTTCCTCGTCCTTTACTTCCTCTTTTGCCTCTTCTTTCTGAATACAACTCAATGTGCACAATAGGATCGCGGACCATAGCAACGAGTTCTTGTATTTTATCAATTCTAAAATCATACTTTAATAAGATTAACAGTATCTTAATACAATGTATATTCAACCAAATAACAATTGTTTCATGAAAACCGCAACCGGCCTATTACTTATTTCTTTTCTCATAATGCTGAATGGTAAATTACATGCTCAAGAGGCCGTCGCCAAGTTAGTTTCGGGTCCTGAAAAGGGTTCACTGTTTCTGGCTGGAGGAGGTCGGCTTTCCGAGTCGCTGATTGAGCGGTTCATAGAATTAGCAGGCGGAGTTGATGCACCGATCGTGGTCATTCCAACCGCAGCGGGTAGAGAAACCTACAGCAAGCAGGTTGCTGATTTTTTAACCAGTCAGGGCGCCACTCGTGTAACGGTCCTGCATACCGCTGATCGGGAAATTGCCAATAGTGATTCCTTTGTTTTGCCGCTTAGGGAAGCAGCGGGAGTTTGGTTTGGAGGAGGCCGCCAGTGGCGGTTGGTGGATGCCTACAAGGGCACTAAAACAGAAGCAGTGCTATGGGAGGTGTTGAACCGGGGTGGTGTCATTGGAGGCACCTCTGCTGGTGCAACCATTCAGGGATCCTTCCTGGCTCGGGGCGATACCAAGAACAATCAAATCATGGTGGGTAATCACCAGGAAGGTTTTGGATTTTTGAAGAATGTGGCCATAGATCAACATGTTTTGGCCAATAACCGGCATTTTGACATGTTTGACATATTGAAATATCGTCCGGAGTTGCTGGGGATTGCTATTGATGAAGGTACGGCAATAGTGGCAAGGGGCGATCAATTTGAGGTATTAGGTGAACGCTACGTGATCATCTATGACGGTTCTTTTTGGTCTCGTGAAGGCAGCAGTTTAAAAAACCTCCCGAAGGAAAATGAAGTATTTTACTTTTTGCGTGATCGGGATAAATACCATTTGAAGAACAGGGAAGTGTTGAAATAAGCCACCAGTAGAATACCCACCAAAACACCATAATTTCGGATAATCGACGAACAGACAGTCCAGTCACATCTCTGGTTCAGGCCATTCCAGATGCTTATGAAGTGTTAACACATTGATATATTTTTCCATCAGGCTTGGTAAAAAGATACAATTCACCTAGTGCATCCCGGCCAAATCGTAGATCTACCCGTTTATCTTTACAAAGGTCTTCCAGGGAAATAACCTGACCTTTGAATGATACCTGCCATTCTCTAATTTTTGCTTGCTGACCTAATTGCACCTCATTCAGATTGATATAAAATAGCCGGCCATTGGTAATGTCGCCAAAGAGATATTTGCCCCTGAGCTCCGGTATCTTGGTGCCTGCGTATTCGTAACCACCAGAAATGGCCGTTCCTTCATCGTGATCGTATTGGGCAATAGGATATACTAGTTCATAAAGGTGATCATCAGGCGGCAAAGGATAGACTTTATTAACATCAGCAGGATTGATCATGAATGTACCTTCTCTAATGGGCCAACCATGATTTCCCCCAGGTTGGACCTGATACAAGGCATCAATATTCTTTTGACCAATATTGGAAGCCAGCATCAGGCCGGATTGACTCCATGTGATGCGATGTGGATTTCTAAATCCAAAAGCGTACACTTCTTTAAGTATTTTATTATCAGGGATTTTGTCCCAGGGATTACCCACAGGTATCCCATATTTTCCATTGGCGCTATTATCGCCCCGAGGATCAATGAGTAAAATAGTACCCCATATTTTTTCCCTACTTTGAGTGAGGTGAGCATAGCCTCGCCCAACGCTTCCTCCATCTCCAACACCAATATACAAGAGTCCATAATCTTCGTCTCCCGGTTTGGCCAGAGGGTTAAAAGTAATCTCCTGTACCCCGTGTATGCCTGTCACCATATTGATCCGCATCAGTTCACGGGGCTCACCTTTAAATGTCGGTGACCCTGGTTGTGAAGTCTTCCATTCTAAGAGCACCCATTGTAGGATAACAGGAATACTATCTGCATAAGCAAAATCTGCTTGGGCTGATCCAGCCGCCTCTGTGTGTGTGGTATACAAAAGGCCATTTTGATCAAATTCCGGATGGAAAGCAAAACTGCCAAATCCAGTGGCCAGGCCTGGTTGATGAATAAAGTGTGGTTGCTGTTTGGCAAGATCCAGGTAGAGGTGTGGCTTGGCATCATGAATAGAGAATAGTTGACCTCTCAGATCGACAACAAACAATTGCTGGGTGGACGGCTGATGATCTAGTTTAACAATTCTGGTTCGAGGCATTTGTCCACTAGAAGGGGGGATTTGACAAATCAATTTCAGGTCAACCACCAGATCATCCAGAGGAATTTTATCCGGTATTGGATCACTAAGTTCTTCCGATTCGCCACCATTTTCACCAATGGGAGCAGCCTTTTGGGTGTGTAAAAAAGCGATAATACCCTCTATATCGTGGTTAGGTAAATGCGCAAACCCGGGCATGACAGTATGGTATTTGTCAAATAACTTCTTCGCCCTTTGGTCACCCGCGTCGATGAATGCCTGGGGGTTCTTAATAAAATCATGTATCCAATCAGGGGAAACCAGCCTGGTCAAACCACCTAACTGAGGGCCGATACCATCCTGCCTAAAACTGTGGCAAGCGCTACAATTTAAAGCGAATATTGACTTTCCACGGTCAATAGTCACCGAATCTGTAGCAATAGATGCTGTATCTACTGCTTTTTTCGATTCGCAAGCACTGGAGAGCAGTAGCAGACCAATGATTATGGCCAAACTCAAGATGTGTACTTTAACTCTGGTTCTCATCGACATACAGTATAGTTAAGATTCAATAATATTGGCCATGATTACTGCAATTCCCGCATAATCTCTGGCCAGCTAATTGCCATCACCTCGTGTTTAAGGGTGAACCGTTCTACACCCAACGCCCGCGTGGTTTTACCCACCTGGAACGATCCCAAAAGTCCAACACTGGAAAATGGACAAAGGGTTCCGATTAACTTATTATGCAGTATTCTTTTTACCATTGTTGTAAATTTGCCAATGTTTGGAATATTTACAACGTTATTTATGCCATATAACCACCAATTCTGGGTTAATAGATCATTTCAATGGCCATTCATTAATTTTTAAGTACCGAAATCGGATAGGTCAATTTTAAGAACACAATCTAATGGGGCAATTTGAAGAAATACTAAATAGTGAAGTTAATGATTCTTAAATTTTCGTTTATTGAAGGCAAAAAAATATGAACAATGAACTTTAAGAGCGCCTACATATGGATTGGACTGTTTGTATTTACTACATGCGGCACCAACGATGGATCAAAAGAAATAGCCAAAGAGCCACAATACCAACCAAACCTGTCCACCCCGGTTTCTTCATTGATTCCCATGTGCATTATGTCCCAACCGATGAATGGGAAAATTCTTTTATTGAGGTCTATACAAAATGGAACGCCATGGCCTGCATTATGATTAACCTGAATGATCTCGACAGGGGCCTTGCGTTTGCAGAATCCAACCCTGACAGGGTCATACCTTACATCCAACTGGAGATGGACTCTCCCACTGTACTTGAAGATATTCAAAATGCCTACAACAGGGGGTGCAAAGGAATCGGCGAGTTAATCACTCACCTGGACAAGAACTATGACGATCCGTCCTACGATCCAATCTGGGGTCTAGCTGAAAAACTGGGCATACCGGTACTTCCTCATACAGGAATCAGGGGGCCCGGATTCCTTTCAAGGCTAAGGCCCGGATACCTCGGTACCATTTCCTATAAGTTTCCCAAACTAATGATACATGCTGCGCATTTTGGGAATCCATGGTACAATGAAGCAGGGGAAGTGGCCAGGAGAAATAAAAATGTGTACTTTGATCTAACCGGGTCTTCTCTCCTAAAAAAAGATGATGACCCAGGGTTTTGGAAGCAATTTTTGTGGTGGACCCCCTATCTGGGAAAATCGCATATGCCTGCAGATGCCAGGCCGGCCTTCGAAAAACTGGTGTTTGGAAGCGACGAAGATCCGGAATATCTGGAAGAGAATATTATACGGTTCAATAAAATGCTGGATGCCTGTGGGGTATCAGAGGCATCTCGTAAAGTAATTTACTATGAAACCATGGCCAATATTCTTAACATTGATGTAAGCAAGTACTTAATTCTAAAACCATGAAAGACAATAGACGGACTTTTATAAAAAAAGCTGCCCTGGGGACCACAGGGATTGCTCTGGGTGGGTCATCCGCTATAGCCATGAGCGCTAAAAGTTATGGAGTAATTTCCGGAGCCAACGATCGTATTAATATGGCTGTGATCGGTGTTCGCGGCCAAGGATTTAATCACCTGAAAGAATGGGCGGCCATGTCCAAAACCCATAAGATATTCATAAAGACCATTTGTGATGTAGATGAAAATCTTTTTGATGAAAGGGTACAAGCGGTCACACAGATCCAAGGTGAGAAACCGGGGACTGAATGGGACATGCGCAAGGTGTTTGAGGACCAGGAAATAGATGCTGTCACCATTGCAACTCCTAATCACTGGCATGCACTTGCCACCATTTGGGCGGTACAGGCTGGAAAGGATGTTTATGTTGAAAAACCCTGTTGTCACAATGTATGGGAAGGTAGGCAAATGATAGAAGCAGCCAAAAAGTACCAACGCATTGTACAAGTTGGCACTCAAAATCGATCCAACACTTCCATTAGACAGGCTATGAAGGCGCTTCATGATGGAGTAATAGGCGAACTATATATGGCCAAAGGTCTATGCTACAAGGCCAGGGATTCTTTCGGTCGAGCGGAAAATACCGAACCCCCTGAAGGTGTACACTATGATATGTGGCTGGGGCCAGCCAAGTGGAGACCATATAATGAAAAGAGGTTTCATTATAACTGGCACTGGCACTGGGATACCGGTAATGGAGATATAGGGAACCAGGGGCCGCACCAATTTGACATTGCAAGGTGGGGAATGAAAAAAGACGAACATCCTGTCAAGGTGCAATCATCCGGAGGATACTTTAAGTTTACTGATTGCAGTCAGGAGACTGCCAACACCCAAACTGCCATTTATGAATACGCAGACGGCAAAATTCTACAGTTTGAAGTAAGAGGATTGTACACTAATGCTGAAGCCAGTGTTGATGTGAAAATTGGGAATCTATTTTATGGCACAGATGGATGGATGGAGATCAACGGCAGCACCTGGCGTACATTTATGGGCAGGAAAGGAGAACCCGGGCCTAGCTCCGATCAGCCCGAAGTTGAGGAGGCCTCTGGGTATCTGGCTGCACCGGCAAGTGGAGGCCATTATGCAAACTTTCTTAAAGCAGTTCGATCGGGCAATCCAGCAGATCTTAATTGTGACATATATGAAGGATTCTTGTCCTCTGCTCTACCACATCTAGCCAATATTTCCTATAGATTGGGCGGGGAACCTCTGGAATTCAACCCGCTTACCGAGAAATTTAGTAATCATCAGGGGGCCAATGATATGCTAACCAGAGCGTACAGGGAACCTTATGTAGTGCCTAATAATGTGTAACATGAAGCCCTGAGATGAATCAGATGGTTATGAAACGAAAAAAATTTATTCAAACAGCCGCACTAGGAACTGCTGCGATAAGCCTACCGGTATTGCCCATCTTCTCTTTCAATGCTGGATATGCCAAGCCTAAAATGAAATTGGGATTGGTAACCTATCTATGGGGGAAAGACATGGACATTCCAACCTTGATTTCCAGCTGTCAAAAAAGTGGTTTGGAAGGTGTGGAGCTAAGAGTGGAGCACGCGCATGGGGTCATGCCCAACGTTTCAGCCCAACGACGAGCGGAAGTGAAAAGTCAATTTGAAGATAGCGGTATTGAACTGGTAGGATTGGGCACCAATCAGCAATATGACTATCCTGATGCTGATGCACTAAAAAAATCAATTGAACGTACCAAAGAGTTTATAGTCCTCAGCAGTGAGGTGGGAGGAAGCGGGGTAAAGGTAAAGCCAAATGCGTTTCATGAAGCCGTTCCTCGTGATCAGACCCTTGAACAGATCGGGAAATCGCTTAGAGAAGTGGGTCAGTTTGCGGCAGACTACGGCCAGGAAATTCGCCTGGAGGTGCATGGAAAGGAAACCAGCCAACTGCCCAACATCAAGGTAATGATGGAAGTAGCTGATCATTCTAACGTCCGGGTTTGCTGGAACTGCAATGATGCTGACCTAAACGGGCCAGGTCTGGAATACAATTACAATCTGGTCAAAGACTATTTTGGAAACACCGTGCACATTCGAGAGCTCAATGTGGGAGAATACCCGTACCAGCAATTGATGGATCTATTGGTTGAAGTTAATTATAGTGGTTGGATGTTGCTAGAATGTCGCACTGAACAACAAGACTACGTGGCGGCCATGGCCGAGCAACTGGAAATATTCAAGGAAATGGTAGCCATTTCTAAAAACAAAGTAAAGTAAACCCTTCTATTACGTTTTTAACTCTTCTACCAAATAGGTCACTATGGGTTGCTCTTTTCCCTTTACCCGCTTGGCTGGCATACGACGTACTATAAATCGATCATCGAGTTTTTCCCGTACTTCTTCAGTAATTAGCAGATCAACATCATGAACCCTGGTAAGGGCCTCTACTCTTGATGCCACATTGATGGTATCACCTACCACTCCAAACTTACTGAGCTCAAAATTTCCCATAATACCCGCCAATACCTCCCCCTGGTGAATACCAATACCAAATGATAATTCAGGTAGAGACTCAGACCTCAATTTTTGATTGTACACCTCCAGTGATTTTCGCATGGCCAGGGCCCCCATTACTGCGTCCTGAACTTGCCAAGGATTGGTATTCAATGCCCCAAATAGGGCCAATAGACCATCTCCCATCATTTCGGTTACTTCGCCATGATGTGCAGACAACGCTTCGCTCATGCTTTGAAAATATCCGTTAAGAATAGATACCACTACAGGAGGGTCCATCTTGTCGCACATTTTGGTAAAGCCCTTTATATCTGCAAACAACACGGTGACCGATCTCATATCGGGGGCATACTCACCATCAGCTCCGGTAAGATGTTCGATGACATCCTGTGGGGCAAACCTTCCAAAATGTGTCTGTAACTCCTCAAGTCTATCATTAGTGTGTGATAGAAGCTTCTCCAGTTTGCGCTTTTTAACTCTTTGTCTAGTCAACAACAGCGTCAGAACTATGGAAATCACCGAAAGAATTATAAGATAGTATAAAGTGCTTCCCATTATTCTAACAATACCGCCAATCTAACCATGGAGTTGGCCAAAGCAGCCACTCCAATTGCTTCCAATAGAATCTCATCATCATCAATATCTTGGGCTAATTCCCTCATTCGTTTTTGCATGGGGCCGGTTTGGTAGTGAATGGTTTCCCTGGTCCAGGTTAGTATCATTTGCTCCTGCTTATTTAACCTCGGCGAAGTTAAGGTTGATAAAGCATCCTCAAACTCATGCTCAGTAAACCCCATGTCCATTGCCATACTGTAAGTAGCCCCATGACAAAATTCACAACCCAATGAACGGGCCACCACCGCAAACATCAGCACTTTTAGCTCAGTTGAAAGTACCCTGGAGGAGAATGCACCTTCCAATCCCTTCTGAAAAATCGCTGCTGCCGGAATGCCATTAAGTGCCTTAATCACATTGGAAAATGGCCCACGATATTCATTTATTGGTTGTTCTCCAGACCACCCTCTGGGCCGGATTTTTCTGGCTATCAACGGGCCTAGTAAACGCCCTAAAAGGCTATTTGACAAACGCTCGAATTCATACATTGGAGGACTACTGATAAAAGTCGCCATCCGGTTAGTAAAACAATATTTGACTATGTAAATGGACATTTCAGTTACTGCAAGTTGAGAAAAGCCACATTTCAGCAATTCGTCTTGTTCAGCTTTTGATGGTCTCGGATTGGAACGTGCCAAATTTCGACAAAATCTGATAAAGGCCCGGTCTTTTTGGTCCAGTTCGGCCAAAAGCATATCCTGTTCTATACTTCGGATCGTTTTATCAGAATAACCAAATAATTTCATTTGTGCGCGGGTTATGCCATAGCAATAACGACAGGCATTCTCCTGGGAAACCACTAAGCCTCCTATATCACTTAAATGAACTGGGAATTCCCTTACCTTAATTGATAATGTATTTAGAAGAATTTCCCTCAACCAAGAATTTCCTGAAACACGAATCAATACATCAGGTACATACCCCAATTGCTTCTTAACCTTGGTCTTCCAATTTGAGTCTTTAACCAGCGGAAGTATTGGATCCCCCCATTCAACTTCAAGAACTGATTCCGTCATAACTTAAATATTCGCAACTAAATCAATGATATTCCTTCCATTATTCTAATAAAACTGCCAGTCGGACCACTGAGTTGGCCAGGGAGGCCAATCCAATGGCTTCCAATAGTACCTCATTGTCAATTTCCTGGGATAGTGCTTTGACCCGTTTTTGCATAGGACCTGTTTGATAATGTACTGTTTCCCTGGTCCAGGCCAAGAGCTTTTGCTCCTGAGCACTTAACCTGGGAGAGGTCAAAGTAGAAAGTGCCTCCTCAAATTCTTCTTCTGAAAATCCCAAATCCAAGGCCATTTGGGTAGATGCACCATGACAAAATCGGCAACTTAGAGAACGTGCAACCACGGCAAACATCAATACTTTGAGTTCTTGCGAAAGCACCTTCGAAGCAAATACACCTTCAAGTCCATCTGATATAATTACAGCGGCAGGTATCCCGCTCAATTCCTTCATTACACCAGCAAAGCGGCCCTGGGGCTCAGGCAAAGGATCTTGATTTACCCAAGCACCAGAGCGGATTTTCCAGGCTATCAAGGGACGTAAGAAACGCCCTATAAAACTTTTCGGTAAGCGTTCAAATCCGTACATGGGAGGGCTGCTGATAAAAGTCACCACTCGATTAATGAAGCACTCTCTGGCAATATGAAAAGCCATCTCAGCAACCGCCAATTCTGAAAATCCCAATTTTAATAGTTTGTCCCTTTCCGTCTTTGGTGGTCTGGGGTTTGATCGTGCCAAACTCCGACAAAACCTAATAAAGGTGCGGTCTTTTTGATTCAATTCAGCCATCAGCATGTCCTGCTCAACGCCATTGATCATTTTGTTTGAATAACCAAATAAGCGCATTTGAGTCCTGGCCATCCCATAGCAAAACCGACAGGCATTTTCCTGGGCACAAACCAGGGTCCCAATGTCGCCCAAATTTCTGGGAAATTCATTTACTTTTACCCTTAGACTCTTAAGGAGCACTTCCCTTAACCAGGGGCTTTGAGAGACCCGGGTCAGTACATCGGGAACCTGGCCCATTTCCTTCTTCACATGCGCTTCCCATTCCGGATTTTTTACGGATGGTAGTATTGGATCCGCCCAATCAAATTCTTTCATTGATTCTGACATACGCTAAGAATTATTTATTGCTCCATGATTTATTCCGTTGTTAAATTTCCTGTTGGCACTATGTTCATAATTTTAAAGTACTAACAATCGATCCCTTAAATTAAACAACTTCAAACAAATTCCATTTATCAGATACGCCCTTCAAACTGTGTGTCCCGAAATCATTGAATTGGATCCCTGATCCTGCTACCAGATCCTTAACCGTACGTGAAACCAATATTTGCTCAGGGCCTGCCAGGGAAGAGATCCTGGCGGCAATATGAACCGCTATACCAGCCAGGTTTTTACCTCGCACCTCACATTCGCCGGTGTGGATACCAGCTCTAACGGATAATCCGAGGTCTTTAATTGACTCATTGATGGCTTGAGCACAACGCAAACCCCTGGCGGGGCCATCGAATGAGGCAAAAAAGCTATCCCCTGCGGTGTCTATTTCTCTTCCTCGATAAACCGACAGTTCATGTCTTATAACTGAATCATGCGTTTCCAACAAATCACTCCAATTCTGATCACCCAACTCCTGAGCCAACTTGGTTGAATCTACAATATCGGTAAACATCAAAGTGCTGAGTACACGTCCCATGCTTCGCTCGGCCTTTATTCCAGTAACAAACTCCTCCACTTCCTCTAGAATTTCCGTTGACTTTCCAATAAATGGAAGATGATCCTCGGTTTTTACTACTACCAGCCTGGCATTGGGAATATGATTTGCTAAATATTCCCCATTAGGCAAGGAGATCACCTTATCACCTTCAGCATGGATAATTAGTGCTGGAACATTTATTGAAGGCAATATATCTCTTACATCTATCTCAATAATCATTTTAGTAATCGCCTCGGCTGTACCGGGGCTTGCCCCCATTCTAAGGAACTTGGCCCACCATTTTTTGAACTGCTCATCATTCTTCTTACTTGGGATCCGCTGATCGATACCTATCGGACCACCCCATATTTTTGTCATTTCCTTGATGGACTCCTTATATTCCTCAGCATCCACCCCACAGGGATAATCGTGGGATTTTATTCTCCGGGCAAAACTTCCGATCATGATGATGGAGTTTGTTCTTTCAGGATAGGTAGCAGCGAACAAAGCTACCATAGTACCTGCTTCGGAGTACCCCAGTAAAGTGGCCTGTTGGGATCCCACCGCATCCATAACAGCCCGTACATCATCCATACGTTCTTCCAGCATTGGACTATCGGTGACCCGGTCCGACAAGCCCGTACCTCGCTTATCAAATAAGATTAACCTGGAAAAAGAGGCCAGCTTATTTAAGAATCTCACTACAGAGGGTTCTTCCCAAAAAACATCTATGTTGGAAATCCATCCAGGGACCAGAACCAGATCAATAGGGCCATCACCCACAACTTGATAAGCGATGTTAATGTCTCCGCTTTTGGCGTATTTGGTTTCCGGAAGCATGTTAATTGATTTCGTTCAGGTTTCCCAATATAACTACATTATTGAAATGATTATAAAGATTGAGTGAATGAGTGATTCGGTGAATTGGTGCCTGCCCGCCGAAGTATGAAATACGAAGGAGGGAGTTGGTGAGTTGGAAAATATTATTAAATGTTTCAACTAAAAAAGAATTTCATTGAAAGTTTGTTATTTAGTACGAATCGTATTATTATTGTAGTACGAATCGTACTAAATATATGAAACAGCCCGATAACAGCCCCAAACCCACTTTAATAGATCATGCCATTCTGGGCCTTATTTCAGTCAGGGGCATGTCGGGGTATGGCATCCGTAAAGTGTTTGAGACTACCGCTATGGGTAATTATAGCAGCAGCCCGGGAACCATTTATCCTGCTTTGAAAAGGCTGCGAAAATTAGGATTGGCTGAAAAGTTAACATCAAAGGAGGATGGGAAAAGTAAATTTTTTATCACCGTACAGGGGAAGCAGATCTTTAAGGCCTGGTTGACGAGACCATTGGGCCTAAATGATGTGGCTCGAAAGTTAGATGAGATCCTATTGCGATTTGCATTTATGGACATTCTCCCTGGTAAAAAACCGAAAGCATTGTTCTTGCGGTCACTCGGCAATCTGCTTGGTATCTATATTGAACAGCTTGAGGAGTTTCGTAAAAAGGAATATGACAACCTGCCGCTACTTGGCAGACTGTCCTTTGAACATGGAATTGAATCTTACAAAACCACTCTGAAGTGGTGCAAAAAAACATTGCCATTATTTACTAAAATAAACTAAAATGAAGTACAATTTATTGATCAAATCGCTACTTGGCGCCATTATATTAACCTTGCTTACCATGGTGTTCACTGAAATCATGGGCTCGCCCCACCACATGAACTATTACCTTTGGAGTATCCCGGCCAACTTTTTGGTATCGCTGGTACTCGGATATTATATAATCCATTCAACTTATAATGGGTTTAAGCTTTGTGCCAACGTTTTGATAGTATATTTTATCATCGGATTCTTTAACATCATGATCGAGGCATTAATCTTCAATGTAAGTGATCGGGTGGAGACCATAAATTCACTTATTGGAGGTCTGTTCCTTACCCTCTTATATAGCCCTCTGTATGTTTATGTATTGGGTAGTTGGGAAAGTCAATCTGGACCTATAAGTTTTCAGCCACGTTCGCTTTTTGGTTGGATATGGAAAATAACCATTACCGATCTGCTATACTTTGTAGTATATATGATAGCCGGACTAACACTACTAGCGGTATATCCTGAACTAATTGACTTCTATGAAGATAAAGTCCCTGCTTTCGATTTGATTTTTAAAACGCAGCTTTTCCGGGGGTTAGTATTTGCAGGAATTGCTTTATTGGTTTTAAGGACCACGGATTTGCCGCCTTTGAAAGCAGCGCTGTTGATTGGTGCCATATTCTCTGTACTGGGAGGGATAGCACCATTGATTCCCCCAAATGAATTAATGCCACCAAATATCAGATTAGCACATAGCTTTGAAGTGGGTATTTCGAATTTTGTCTATGGAATAATTGCCGGTTACCTGCTGAAGCAAAAGATTGTTGAAGAAGTAACACCTTCTTCTGTATCCAACGGTGAGCAATATAGTACTGATGCTTTATAGAAGTATATGAATACAAAAATCATGACAAGTTGGCGATTAAGTGAGGACATTTACGGTTATCTGACTACGATTTTATTAGGTTTAACTTTAAGGTAGCTGGATTCGGAGAACCATCCTTTTCAAAGTCGTATTTAATAGGTCCCTGGAGAATCAGGGTATTGCCCGATTTTTGAGCAATCCAAGCTCCAATTTCATCGGGCTCGTTGTCAAACACCGTGGTAAAAACCCCGCCGTCAATAGCAAAAGCTCCCGTGAAAACCCCTCCCCCTTGCTGGCGTATAATAATAATTGTAAATCTTCCGTCTTGATTTACAACCAATGTACCACTGCCTCCCATGGAAATTACTTCCATTTCCTGAACGGTTTGACCGACCGTTGTGGTAATCCGTACCTCAGTGGCCTCCCAAGTCCCCTCAATGTCTGCAATCTCAATATTGCTTAATGCAAAACCGTTGGTCGGCGGCAGTGACAACGGGCCATCGTCACTAAAACATGCTGTGCATAAGCTGGCTATGGTTACCCCTATTATCCAAACTGTCAATTTCATATTTAGTCTTAATACTGTTCCCCATTGTTCAGTATGAGTCAAATAAAACAACACCTGGGGGGTAAAAAAAGTTGAGCAACATCATTAATTCCTTTCCTTAGTAGTGAATGGCTTGGTGTTCATGTCATCACAATTGGGTGCTCCTATTATTTGTGTTAAATTTCGATATCCTTAAATCCTGTCTATTATGCATTACTCAATTAAAACCTCATTCCTCGCAATACTCCTGGTACTATTTTCCAGTTTAATTCTTCTTGAAGCGCAGGACCGCACATCAGGAAAATCTTTTGCCACCCGTTCCGAGGTAATTGCCAGAAACGGAATGGTGGCTACCAATAACCCCTTGGCTACTCAAATTGGCATAGAAGTTCTCAAAAAAGGCGGTTCTGCCATAGATGCAGCCATTGCTGCCAATGCTTTTTTGGGCCTGGCCGATCCAGGAATGAACGGAATAGGTGGTGATCTTTTCGCTATTGTTTGGGATGCAAAAACTGAAAAACTTTATGGGCTAAATGCCAGCGGCAAATCACCGGGAAAAATGACCATTGAACACCTAAGAGCTGCTAAGGAGCGTGGGGAAACAATATTGCAGGGTGCCTTATCGGTAACCACTCCGGGATGCGTTGATGGTTGGTTCGAACTGCATGAGCGTTTTGGAAAGCTGGCATTTGCTGAACTACTCGCTCCCACCATTGAATATGCAACTGTTGGTGTTCCTATTACCCAGGAAACAGCAGATTTCTTTAAAGGAATGGAAGAAGATATTCAGCAGGAAGATAATCCATCCTTTAAAAAGGTATATTTCATAAATAATAAGTTTCCCAGGAAAGGCGAAATTTTCCGTAATCCAGACCTAGCCAATACCTTGGAATTAATTGCTGATAAAGGACATGATGGGTTTTACAAAGGCCAGGTAGCATCACGGATTGAAGCTCATTTTAAGCAAAGAGGTGGTTTTCTTTCAAAGCAAGATCTTGCTAAACATTCATCTAAATGGGTAGAGCCTGTATCAATAAATTACAGAGGATACGATATTTGGGAGATTCCCCCTCCCGGGCAAGGAATGTCCGCTTTACAAATATTGAATATTTTAGAAGGTTTTGACATAGATCAGATGCGTTTCGGGTCGTCAGAACATGTCCATCACTTTGTGGAAGCCAAGAAACTGGCTTATGAAGACCTTGCTAAATATTATGGTGATCCTGACTTCGGTGATATACCTATGGAAATCCTACTGTCCAAGGAATACGCAAATGACCGCAGAAAATTAATCAACGCTGATAAAGCCGGTGAGTATTATCCAGGTCTTGAATCCGGCGATCACACCATCTATTTAACTGTCGCAGATAATGAGGGAAATATGGTTTCTTTTATTCAAAGCCTGTCCATGGTTTTTGGTTCTAAGGAAGTACCTGAAGGGTTAGGGTTTCCCTTGCAAAATAGAGGAGGAACGGGATTTATATTGGATGAAGGACATATCAGTACTTATGCCCCAGAAAAGCGTCCTTTTCATACCATAATCCCTGCTTTTGTTACCAAAGATGGCAAACCCTTCATCAGTTTCGGGCTCATGGGCGGAGATATGCAGCCTCAGGGACATGCTCAAATGATTTTGAACCTGATAGACTTTGGTATGAACCTCCAGGAGGCTGGAGATGCTCCCAGGATCCGTCATACTGGAACAGTTATTTGGAACGGGCATGTAAAAGGGGTCGGCAGTACTTACCTGGAATCCGGTTTTGACTATGAAACCATTAGTGAATTGATGGATAAAGGACACACCATCAGAATGGGAAAAGGAATGTATGGTGGCTATCAGGCAATTATGCTTAAAGATGGAGTGTACTACGGCGCCTCAGAATCACGAAAAGATGGGCAGGCGGCAGGGTATTAGTTAGGGACGAAGGACGAGGGTGTTAGGGTGTTAGGGTGTTAGGGGTCGAGGGACGAAGGGAGAATATTTTCCATATTAATAGGTAATTTCAAACCATACCCAAGATCTAAATAAGTGCCAAACAAAGCCTTTCTTCCTAGCATTTTATTATGGTTATCCCGTGGAATTCTTGGGCTAATTGGTCTTTTAGTATTGCTGATAATACTTTTTCATTTAACGCCTGTCCAAAAAAAGATCACTGCAAAAGTCTCGGATTTCCTGTCCGTCAAAGTTAACGCCAAAGTTAACATTGACCGCATTCATCTTTCCATATGGGATGGAATTGCAATAAAAGGATTAGAAGTATATGACCCTCAGGGAGATAGCTTGCTGATTGCTGAGCGATTGGAGGTATTGCCAGATCTGTTTAGTCTTCTTTTTGGTGGACTTACCATACAATATTTAGGGGTTAAAGGACTTAATGGTCGCCTGGTAAAAACAGATACCGGCATGAATATCCAATTTATTATTGACGCATTCGGTCAAAGCGAGCCCAATAATGAACGCAAGAGTTTTTCCATAGTGGTAGATCGATTTAACCTTCAAGGAATTGAATTTGAATACCAATCCTATCCGGACAGTGTTAGGTTTCAGACTCATATAGGACGGTTGGATGTCTTTAACTTAGACCTTTCTACTGACCCAGGCAGAATCAAACTAGCCAGAGTCCTGTTGGAAGATGCTGAAACTAAATTGATTTATGCAGGCAAAACCAAGGAAGAAACATCCAATGATTTTCCTCCTCTCGATTTTGGCAACGGGTTTACTTTCGAGGTAGGGAATATTGAATTCAACAATAACCGATTTGCTTTCCATCAACATCAGGAACACCAGTCCTTGCATTTCGATACGGAACACTTGGATTTTGATCAAACAGTATTACAATTATCGGATCTGCTTATTGACCAAGAATCCCTCTCTTTCCATTTAGAGCAACTTGGATTCGCGTTGCCTGGGTTTATGCTCGATGAGGCCACCGCGCAGATATCTATCAAGCCTGATGGATTGAGTGTATCCGCTCTTCGCATCTCCTCTAATGGGTCCGAATTAAAGCTGGACCTCGATGCTGTCTACCAGCATTGGCCTGGTTTGTTGCAGGATTTGGGCTGTGCTTCAGCCAATTTTAATCTAACAGGTAAGATTCATTCAGGTCCTCTGGCGTATTTTGTGCCTTCCTCCAAAGTCGGGACCCTTGAAAACTGGCCACTGTCTGAGATCAATCTCCTAGGTAAATATGATGAAGGTATCCTTTATATTGAAAATGCCTCCCTGCTAACAGGTGACAATCAACTATCTATAAAAGGCAGACTAGATCAAGTAACTGCCCTCGATAGTTTGTCATGGACTGATTTGGACATCAAAATCAAACTCGATTCCTCTTTCATAAACTTCAGCCGTCAATATCTCGGAAATATTAGCATACCCCTCCATTCCCAACTTTCTCTGGTGAGTTCCGGCAGTGCTGAGCGCTTCGAAATAGACGGTAAGTTCAAACCTCCGCAGGGAGCAATCACTGTTGTCGGCAATATGGGTTTTAACCCACAGGGAGTGGATCTGAATTTAAGGATGGAAGCCCGTAAGCTTGCTCTTAGTTCGTTTCTACCAATATCATGGTTAGGGAATACAGATTTTTCCATACACACGGTAGGGGACATGACCAACGGCCTGGAATTTGATGGAAACATCACGGCCATTGATGTCTTTGAACACCGTATTCATGAAATTGACCTGAATGGACAATATCTGGGGAATGGCTTGGACTTCCTGATCACCGTTAACGATCCGGATTTTAATTCCACTTTTCGTTCTCAGATTCAATTCAAAGATTCGATCAATTTGGTTTTCAATGCCCAACTGGAATCATTTAGACTGGGTCACTTTATAGATCGGGATAGCCTATTGTTATCCGGGAGTTTCAATTCCAGTCTGTCCATCGATGACGCCTCCTACTCTGGTCATTTGTCCGGGCAAGCCATTACTATTCAGGAAGGCATTGGTGATTACAATCTTGATTCTTTGCAACTTAATCTGAAAATAAATCCTCATGCTAGTGCAGTCAGCCTCTATTCAGATGATGTAGATGGTCAACTAACCGCCAATTTCAATATTCAACAGACACCGGACTTGATCCGTGATATGATCAGAAAATACCGAAATGCGGGGCCACTAAACATTGATACGGCTGGTGAACGGAACCTCAACTTTACTTTAAAAATTGATGACCCAACCCTGCTCAAATTACTTGACCAAAGGTTTGAAAGTATATCAAATTTTGAAACCAGCGGCAATCTTGATGAAACCGAGCAAATAATAGAAATCCAGGTGACTGCCCATCGTTTCAATGGATTCGGGGCCTCTTTTGATACCCTGCAGGTTAATTTTGATGCTCAAAAAGATAATTTCAACTCACACCTGTTGATTAAGAATATAGCTTATGACAGTGTCAGGGTTGGTGACTTGAATTTCGTTATTCTGGATAAAAAAGACAGCATTTATTCCAACCTACGTTTATATAAAGATTCCATCCAACTACTGGCATTTTCATCCCATATCAAGACAGCAGCGAGCGGTTTACTGGTTCGACTGGACAGCCTAACTGCATTTAACAGAAACCTTGATATTAATGTTAACAATAATATTCTGATTACCGATAACAATGTGGAATTCGATCATTTTGTGGCAACAGATGGAGAGGTGAGATTTCTGATCAACGGAGACATTAACAGCTTTGAGCTTGAAATCAGTAATGCCGACCTGCGAATACTTGATCACCTGGTGGCCCTAGATTCCAACACTATTAATAACGGGAAACTGGATGGAATGGTATCTTATTCCAAAGAAGGCAATTCACTAAACTTGAATTTGGAAATCGATAGTTTGATAATAAGAAACTCTCCACCGGTTAACATTCTCGCCGAAGCAAAGTCCGAAGGGAACAGCATTCCGATGAACTTCAGGCTTAAAAGTGCTGTCAATATCCTTGAACTAACCGGAAGTTACACTCCCTCCAACTCGGAAATTGATGCAGATATAACTGTAGATATCAGTGATCTTGAAATGTTTCACTTTTTGCTTCAAGAACGTTTGGAAAGCATACAGGGGAGTGTAAGCGGCCAAACCAGTATTTCAGGAACCCTTGCTCAACCCAGCTACAGAGGCTCCTTACGATTTCGTGATCTTGATTTTACCCTTGCTAAACCCAATTCCTCCTTTACGCTAAAGGATGAAATCATAACCCTTGACAATACCGGGGTGTTATTGGACGATTTCACAATCTACGACCAGTGGCATAATCCGCTAACACTTAATGGAGTGCTTAGAACCACCGGTTATCAATCCTTTGAATATGATTTTACCATAGACACAGACAACTATTTACTGGTAAATAATCCTGCCACTGAAGAATTTCAAGTACAAGGAATCCTGGTAGTAGGGAGTAACTTGAAAGTGACGGGCAATGAAAAGGACACTAGGATAAATGCAACTTTGGTAATTAAGGACACTACCGACCTAACCTATGTGCTGCCCAAAAGCAATCTGGAATTATTGTCAAATGAGGGCATCGTGGAATTTATAGATCCAAATGAGGTAATTGATTCTACTACCATAATGCCAAGCCAGTCATTTTACGATTCTTTAATGGCCACCCTACCCAGTTTCACGTTGGATTCCAAACTTACCCTGGAGGACCAGGCCGTTTTTAGGGTTCTTATTGATGTTCGTTCTGGAGATTTTATTGAAGCAGCAGGGTCTGCCAAGCTTAATCTGAACATTGATCGGTCCGGAAATATGCAATTGGAAGGAAGTTATACCATAACTAAGGGCTTCTATAAGCTTTCATTCTATGACCTGGTAAAAAAACAGTTTGAAATTGCGCCAGGTTCTTCCGTCACCTGGACCGGCGATCCTTCTAACGGGGCACTTGACATTAAAGCGATTCACAGGATCAACTCATCTTCTATTGGGCTTGTCGGTCACGAAATTGGAGAATCGGAGAGAGAATTATACAAAAAAGCTCTTCCCTATGAAGTTGGAATCATTATTCGAGGAACTGTTGAAAGCCCAATAATATCTTTCGCACTAGACTTGCCCAAGGACGAAAAGGCGAATTTTCCGGTACTTGCCAATAAACTGGACCGACTAACCCAGCCGGAGTTCGAGTCAGAGCTGAATAAACAGGTGTTCGGTTTACTGGTGTTGGGAGGGTTCATTCCTGAGGCAGGCGGTTCCGAGATAGATCAAAGTCTGATAGCATCCACGGCATTGTCAAATAGCGTTAATGCCATTCTGGCCAGTCAGCTTAACCGGTTTGCGGGTCAACTGGTAAAAGGAGTGGACATTAGTGTGGGGTTACAATCTTACAGCGATTTTACCTCAGGTAGTAGTCAGACCAGGACTGCTATGGATTTCAGGGTTTCCAAACGCATGATGAATGACAGGCTTTCAGTTGAAGTTGGTGGCAACATGGACATCAATTCTGATCAGTCCGGGGCGAATGTTGGGGGTGATAGCTTTCGTGGGGACATTATGGTCATTTATGATTTGACAGAGGCAGGGACCAAGCAGCTCAAATTGTTCAATAATGAAACTTATGATATCATTTACCATGAAATCAGAAATACCGGTATCTCGCTGATATTTATAAAGGATTTTGACAAAGGTGAAAAGTCTTTAAAATGACGAATGTCGCTAGGTACTTGGGTCTTTGCATAATCGCTGGTACAATTGGATGTACCGGAACCAAGAACATTACGTCAAATGATCCTTTGTTCCTCGGCAATGAATATGTATTGGTTGATGGCAATACGACGGCTAAGCGAGCGGTGCAACAGGCAGATGGTCGTCTTCAGCCAAAACCCAACAACCGATTCCTGTGGATGCGGCCGGCTCTGGCCCGATTTAATATGATTTCTGACTCGGCCAGGCAGAAAAAGTTTTGGAAGAGTAAAATTGCCAAACCGGTATTATTGTCACAATCGCAACCGGGCTTGAATAGTCGGGCTCTTCAAAACAGAATTTACCACAACGGTTTTTTTCATAATACCATTGGTTACGACACGCTTCGTATCAATAAGAAAAAGGCAAAATATCAGTACACCATTACCTTAAAGCAGCCCTATCGATTTGGTACCATAGCGTTCCCAACTACTGATGACAGTTTATCCATGAAAATTGCCCGCTCTCAGGATGAAACCCTGTTAAAAAATGGAGAGATCTATTCGTTGGAAACCATAAAAAATGAACGAACCAGGATCAGTCAATTCTTAAAGCAACATGGTTATATTTATTTCAATCCGGAATTTATCTTTCTTCAAGCTGACACTGTAACTGAAGATCATCTGGTAAACGTACAAATACGGGTAAAGGCGAATACTCCACCAGAATCCAGAACGGCACATACCATCGATAGATTGTACGTTTATGACAATTATTCCCTTGACAGCTATTCCCCGGACACACTCAATTTGGACCCTCATTTTTTCCTTTCGACGAAACGGGATTTGAAACACCAGGCCATCATGAGGGGCTTGTTCCTGGAACCAGGCAAATTGTATTCAAGCTTGGATCACGCTCAAACCATCCGATACTTAAATAACCTTTCAATCATTCGATCAACCAGTCTCCGATATGCAGAAGGTTCAGGTGATGACAAACTGGATGCCCATCTTTTTATGACTAAAAAAAAACAGTTTGCTTACACTGCTGAATTCAATACCATCTTCCGGTCAACCAATTATTTTGGTCCCGGGGTTATTTTCAGTTTTACTAATCGGAATGTTAGACAACGTACAGAACAACTGAAGATCAATCTAAGGGGAAGGTTTGAAATGCAGATTGCCGATGGCACCGTTAACCCGGCTTATGAGCTTGGTCTGGAACTTCACTATACCTTCCCAAGGTTGTGGCCATCATTGCTTGGATCATTGGGGAAAAGTCGGATTCCCCATACAACCGTTTCTACAGGCTACAATTTATTCAATCGTTTGGACCTATATCGCCTGAATTCGGTTTTTCTGGATTTAGGATACCGTTGGAGTAAGAATGATATAATAAGACATCGTTTCGACCCCATCGAAATTATTTTTACTAAAATCCCTGAGTCTTCAATATCTGATGAATTTCGAGATTATCTTGAGGAGAATCCTGGAGTAAAGAGAAGTTTTGAGGAACAATTCGTAGTAGGAACAGGGTATGAGTTTACCTATGATCAGAGACAAAAAGGCAAAAGTGACTTTTTCTTTCGAGGAGGTATTGACCTTGCAGGAAACTTACTGTATGGTGCCAATGAGGCTTTTAATACAGAAAAGGACAGTAGTGGAAGGTATACTCTTTTGGGTGTACCATTCTCGCAATTCCTAAGGACCAAGTTGGACCTTAGATATGGTTTCGATATAAGCCCTAATACCCGTCTGGTTACTCGGTTTACCACCGGGATCGGTATTCCCTTTGGAAATTCAGACATACTTCCATATATAAAACAGTTTTATGTCGGCGGAACCAATAGCCTCAGATCATTTATAGCACGATCCGTAGGACCGGGAAGTGAAGTCCCTCCTGAAGGATTCAGGGACCTTACTGGTGATATTCGCCTGGAATGGAATCTGGAATACAGGTTTACCCTTGCTGGAAATCTAAAGAGTGCTCTGTTTATAGATGTTGGTAACGTTTGGTTGTTTAATAAAGATGAAACCAGGCCTGCAGGCAACTTCAAATTCGATAGGTTTTTAGAAGAGTTGGCTGTTAGTTCCGGGTGGGGGCTTAGATGGGATTTCGACTTCGTGGTGGCCAGACTTGATTTTGCCTATACCTTGCGAACACCATATTTACCTAAAGGCGAAAGGTGGAATAAGATTGACCTGTGGGATCCAACATTCAATATCGCTATCGGGTATCCATTTTAGGAATGTCGAACGCCGAATGTCGAACGCCGAATGTCAATCGCTCGAGCGCAGAACGCCTAGCGCCAAACGCGCTGTTTACCCGGAGAATGCTTTCGGCACTATAAGCTCGATGCGAAATCCATCATCCCGGGATATGGTCAGTTCACTTGACATTTTGTGGGCCCGGCGTTGCATGTTTTTTAAACCATAGCCACCACCATTCGAATTTCCAGACGGAACGGTGCGACCGTTGTCAACAATACTCATTAACAATCCTTGGTCCTGACAACGCATAATAATGTCCACTTTATCGGCATTGCTATGCTTGACAATGTTTGTAAGCGCCTCCTTGAAAATGAGGAAACAATTGTGCTTGACAACATCGTCAAGTTGCAATTCGCGAAGGTCCTGAGGGAGCGAAACCCGGCACTCGATCTCGTCTGGTGCCAACATTATGTGTGTTTGCTCTTCTACTCTGTCCATAAGATCCCCCAGAGATCCTGTATCGCTTTGAAGGGACCAGACGATGTCGCCGAGTTTTGATACAGCATCCTGAATATGCCCGGATATTGCCGCGAGCTTTGATGCGCGTTGAGGCGATTTTTCGGTCACGGTTAACAACTCGGTTTGAATTCCAATACCCGTCAGTGAACTGCCCAACTCGTCGTGCAAATCTTCTGCTATCTGCAGTCGTATTCTTTGCAATTTTAATACCTGACTTAATCTGTAACGATAAATAAGCCACATGATGAGGGCCAGGATTGCTACTGAAGTCAACCTGAACCACCAGGTATTGTAATAGGCAGCATGCACGCTGATAGGTATAGTGCCCTGTTGAGTACTCCATCGCCCATCGCTACCTGCGCCGCGTAGCAGCAATCTGTAGTCTCCCGGGGGCAGGTGTGGCAGCACTAGCTCAGTCTGATTGCCTACATAGTGCCATTTATCATACAATCCCTCAAGAAGGTATTGATATCTGTTACCATCCGGTTTGTTATAGTCGGCAATTGAATAACTTATGGTGACCTGATTGTCGTGAGGGCCAATGTGTACCCGCTCCGCCAATTGAGCGTAACGCGATTCCTCATATGTAGAGTCGAGCCGTGTATTGTGTACTATCAGGCCATTGATCATAAGTGGAAGGTCCGATGTATTTATCCCAAACTCCATGGGGTTAAAGCTCACCATGCCGTTTTGTGTTCCCATATATATGGTGCCATCACTGGCAATTAGTTGAGATTGAGAGTTAAATTCATTATGTGGCAGGCCATCAGTCACAAAGAAGTTGCTAAAAAGCTGCGTGGTAATATCAAATCTGGCGAGTCCATCAAACGTACCAATCCACAAGTCGCCTTTGGGACCAGGAAGAAGTGAATACAGCACTTCATTAGGTAAGCCGTTTGATTCGTTAAACTTGATCTGTGTTTTATCGTTTGGATAATAATGCACCAGACCTGCGTCCTCTGTAGCCAACCAAATATCTGAACCGGCGGTCAGACAAATCTCACGGATCTTGTAAGGAACGTCCTGGTACTTATTGAGTATGAAGTGTACATCCGCTGACCGGCCCATACGAGTCATTTGATACAAACCACGACTGGTTCCAAGCCAATACTGACCCTTTCTGGACTCCTTGATGTCATGAACAAAAGTATTTGGCAATAGACGCTTATTGTTGAAATCTATGGCGATATGTAATTTATTATCATTATTTACACGATAACTGATCCCTTGATCGGTCCCGACCCAAAGTGTGTTCTCGGAATCTGTCATCAGCTCGCCGATCCAGCTCCCAGCCAGTTCATCACTGTTGTGAAGTGCGTTTATGCGATCATAAAATTTGTTATGCTGTGTATCAAACTTCATTAACCCATACCCATCACTGCCAATCCACATCACATCATTGGCGTCCAGGCACAATGAATATGGTTGTGCTATATTCCTTGTTTTTGGTTGAATTAATTCAGCAGTAGAATTAATAGGATTAAACCGATACAAACCATTGCTGCTGCAGCCGTAAATAAGTCCATCCCTGTCTTCAACCAGTGCCCGCATCCTTACACCATATCGTTCATCATAAATTGTTGAAGACATGTGTTTGCGAAATCTGGGATTCCGATCAGGAATATAGAAGGCACCATCGTCAGTTCCCAACCAGATGCATCCCGATTTGTCCATTTGGATAACTTGTACACGTCCATCAGTAATCTTCCCCATATATTCAGTAAAAATAGTATCCTGGGCAATGGTGCAACGTGCAAGACGCCCATTTTGGCTCCCTAACAAGAATGACGTTTCACTCTCTTCTATTATAACCCATGGTTTGAAATTGGGGATATCTGCGAATATTGATTCATCAGCCAATTGATCAAACTGATCGGATTCGGTATTGAATTGATAAAACCCCTCCCTTTGCATCAGAAAAATTTTCTTGTTCATAGCAAACATATTCGCTGTTCCGATTTCGGGCTTGTGCATTAATGTCGCAGTTGGATAATCACTTTGCATATCAATATGTACGAAAGCCACACTATGGGCACAGATCGCCTGTATATAAATGTCTCCATGGGCATCCTCAAACATCCTTATGACTTCGAAACAATCACCAAGAGGAAAATCCGCTATGTCAAATTTGTATATCTGTAAGTCATTTCCAGAACTTATCCTGGTATATCTGTTGTGATTTAGTCCCACCCAAATGGTACTGTCACTTGCCTGAAACAAGGTGGTAGGAATTAAATTGACATTTAGTGTGCTATCTATAAGCTCTATGGCATGTGGCTGAATCTGGTCATTCTTAGGATCCAACACCGCCAGGCCTCCATCTGTAGCAATCCAGATTTTATGGTCATGGTTGATGAGAATTGAGTTGATGTCATCTGACGGTAGTTCGGGATAAGCGGATTTAGTGTATTGACGTAGGTGTTTGCCATCAAATCGATAAAAACCAAAGTCAGACGCTATCCAAATGAATCCATCATGGCCCTGTTCGATGGTTTGTATATTTGGATGAGCGGCAAATTGCCCGAGATCCACCAGGTTGATATTAAGGTCTTCTGTGAGCTGTCCTAATACACCTAATGGTTGTAACCAGCAAGCAATACAGGCGGCAAACCAAATGATATATTGCATTTTATGGAGCATTGCGGACAGATAAGTTAAGTAATAATGTGCAAGAAATAAAGGCCTGATGATGTGGCACCCAATGTAATTATGTATACGACATTTGAAACCACACGATCATGGGATACAGCTTATAAAAAGATTGATTACTTAAGGTATGCCAAAGTATAGATGGTAAATTGTATAAGTATGCGCATTGCAATTATTGAGGACGATCCACGAATACGTCAAGGACTTCACCAATACATATGTGATCACACAGGATTCACTTGTGTGTTGGCCGAAGAATCTGTGGAAGATTTCCTTCAGAAAATGAAAAATGTAGACCCTGTAGATGTCATCCTGTTGGATATAAATCTGCCTGGAATATCCGGTGTGGATGGAATCAGGCCCATCAAAAAACACTGGCCCAAAACGGCTGTCATCATGCTGACAATTTACAGTGACACTAAGCATGTCTTCGATTCACTTAAAGCA
>PVMK01136638.1_pt1 | contig 68269 bp, 65 predicted proteins | sample 1853481 | NCBI WGS metagenome assembly PVMK01 (sample SAMN08533507, study PRJNA380276) | Marine sediment metagenome, whole genome shotgun sequencing project.
TGCCGATATCATTAAGGAATGATTACCATAAGATATCACGCTGGCGGTCTTTCCGCATGGGAAGCCAAACATAATATATTCAAATTTTAGTGCCGCACGGTATATGAGAGATGGACGAAAACCCTGAAAACAGAGACAACGCCCGCATTAAGTATAAATCACCGGTGACGATCGAAAATTTGAAAGCCGGCATCATTTTTCAAGCCAGAATGCTCGATTTCAGCAAACATGGACTGTATTTTGAGACCGACAGTTTGCTGCGTCTTGGCGATGAGGTTTTTATCGGTATCGAATATTCGCCATACGCTGATTCTCATGATACTTACGAGTGTCTACGGGCAAAAATCATGTGGCGCCGGGAATTGCCGACTTCCTTTTTTAAATATGGTTATGGTGTTAGATACAGCATCGATTATGATAAACAAAAATCGCGAAGCGGCAGTTTGAAAATCGTAGAGGATCAAAGAAAGCACACCCGAAAGCGTTATTCCAAGTCCATCATTTTTTCCACCCAGAATGAAATTCTCAATGGAATAACCAAAAACATCAGCCCCTCCGGCGTATTTATCGAAACCCATCACCGTATCGAAATGGGTCAGATTGTCACGCTCGTTGTTCCATTAAGAAACGCTAAAAATGCTAGAATAAAAGGCGAGGTCGTCTGGAGCGGCCCGGCAGGGTTCGGGGTAAAATTTTTACACATCAAAAAATAAGTATCCACCGATTTCCCATTCTCCATTTTCCATGACGTTACATTTACTTAATTTTTCATTTGTTGTAGGATGCCCAGGATAACAATATCCGTTTTGCGCATTTATTGACGTCACCTACAAGTTAGTTCGCTTCGCTCACAACCTGTCGAGAGCCTCCAGGTCGTGCGATTGGAATGATGGAACAATGAAATGATGGAATATTGGGTACATTCATGTTCCATCTGGTTGAAAAATAATGCGGTTCATGGGACCTGCCCGCCATTGCCCTTGACACCCTATTATTAATTTGGGCATTATTCCATGATTCCAACATTCCATCATTCCATGTAGGCGGCATAAAACCAGTGGCGTTAAAAACTGTATGATTTCAACATATTATAGAAATTCCGAGACATATTAGGAAGTAGGAGGATAAAATGACCGCAGTAATTATTATCGGGGGCATCATTCTTTTGGTAATTATATCGGTGGCTGCTATTTATAACAGTATGGTTACGCTTCGAAACCGCTATAAAAATTCATTTTCTCAAATCGATGTCCAACTCAAACGCCGCTATGACCTGATACCCAATCTGGTTGAAACGGTCAAAGGCTATATGAAGCATGAACGCGAAACCCTGGAGGCTGTCATCAATGCCAGGAACAGCGCCTTAAGTGCCAGTCAGAAAGCGTCCGGCAACCCCGGAGATCCGACGGCAATGAAGGACCTGGCCAGTGCCGAGACTTTACTGACGGGGACTTTAGGCCGGCTGTTTGCGCTGGCTGAAAATTATCCTGATTTGAAAGCCAATGAAAACATGCTGCAGCTGCAGGAAGAGTTATCGTCAACTGAAAACCGCGTTGCTTTCGCGCGCCAGGCCTTTAACGACTCGGTTACCGCTTACAATATCGCCTGTGAAAAATTTCCGCATACCATCATCGCGGGTATGTTTAACTTTTCACAGGCCCAACTGCTGGAGTCCACCGAGGCTCCCGAAGAAAGAAAGGCGCCCAAAGTATCTTTCTAAAATTTATATAAAAGATGGAGCGCAGCGACACCATAATTTTAGGCACTTTTATCCGCCTCTGGCGGATTAGCTCATTTTAGTCACTTTAGGCACTTCTAACTTCATGGATTTTTTTAAAGAACAGGACAAATCAAGAACAAAAACCAGCCAGTTAATCGCTTTATTTGCCCTGGCCGTGGTGGCGGTCGTGCTGGCGGTTTATACGATTGCAGTAATGATTACGTTTTTCCATGGCGCTCGCCAGCCGGGTTTCAACCCTACCGGTTTTCACTGGATCCAACCGCAACTGGGATTCTGGGTGGTCAGTGTCACCCTGCTGGTTATTTTTATCGGTAGCATAACTAAAATTATCGGGTTGGCAAACGGCGGAAGCTCCGTCGCTGAAAACCTGGGTGGAAGGCTCATCAATGCGTCTACCACCGATCGCGATGAGCGCAGGCTCATAAACGTTGTCGAAGAGATATCGATTGCTTCCGGTGTCCCCGTGCCCCAGGTTTACATCCTCGACCGCGAAAAAGGGATCAATGCGTTTGCGGCCGGTTACTCTCCGAATGATGCGGTGGTGGCCGTTACCCGCAACTGTTTGAAGTTGTTGAACCGTGATGAGCTTCAAGGCGTCATCGCCCATGAGTTCAGCCATATTTTAAACGGAGATATGCGTTTAAATATTCGTCTGATCGGATTTCTCAGCGGAATTATGATCATTGCCAATATCGGCTATCTTATTCTGCGATCCAGAACGGGAAGCCGAAAAAGCGGGGCCCAAATTGTTCTGATCGGAGTGGGGCTGCTGATCATCGGATTTGTGGGCCAATTATTCGGCAGGATGATTCAGGCGGCGGTGTCGCGGCAGAGAGAATATTTCGCGGATGCCTCATCGGTTCAATTCACGCGCAACCCCAAGGGACTTGCAGGGGCCTTAAAAAAAATCGGCGGATTTATGGCGGGATCCAGGATTCAATCACCCAATGCCGGCGAAATTTGTCACATGTTCTTCGGCAAAGCTATTCGGACATTGTTTGCCACCCACCCGCCATTAACCGACAGAATTTATCGCCTGCAGCCCGATTTCGACGGCCAATTCTTACCGTTAAAAATTTCTGACGAAGAACCCGGACCGGTGGCTCCTGTGCTCAAAAAGCCCGAAGGGGCTACAGTCAAGCCGCCTCTTGCAGCGTTCGCGATTGGCGCCGAATCGGTTATCAAACGGCCGGGAAATATTACACCGCAGGATCTTAACCACAGCCGGCAGCTTTTGGCCGCAATCCCGGATCCGGTCAAAAACGAACTCAGCGACATCCTGGGATCCATCGCCGTCACCTGCGCACTATTATTGGAAAAGGATCCGGCAGTAAAAACCCGACAGATCCAAATTCTGCAAAAGGTCGCGCCGGCTGCAATCATCCGGCAAATTTTGCTGCTCGAAAACGAATTAAAAAATGTAAATCCCCTACTGCGGCTTCCCATCCTGGATCTTGCCCTGCCGAGTTTACGACAGATGTCCGCCCGTCAGTATGCAAAATTCCATGAGCTTATTCAGATCCTCGTGGAGGCCGACGCCACACTTTCGCTTTTTGAATTTGCGCTTCAGGAAATCATCACGCACCGGCTGGGAACGACCTTTAAACGTCATAAAAAGGAAGTTATTTACAAAAACATCGAGCCGCTGGCGATAGATGCCGCCAATATTCTCTCAAAGCTGGCCCACGTGGGGCATCCCGCAGAAGCTGCAGCGCGGGCCGCTTTTAATTCCGGATGGTTGAAATTGCATATCAACGATTCGACGGGGGACATGCTGCCGGCCGGCAAGTTGTCATTCAGTGCGCTGCGGGTTGCCATAAAGCGGTTTTCGCATGCCACCCCGGGTGTTAAAAAAGCCATCCTGGATGCCTGTGCCCACTGCGTGCTGCATGACAAAAAGGTGACGGTGGAAGAGGCCGAGCTTTTGCGTGCCGTTGCCTATGCTTTAGACATACCGCTGCCCCCATTTCTCGAAACCGTCTCCGATTAAGCTTTTTCCAACCTTGCGCTAATGGAACCGCCCATTTCTCTCAGTGCGGTCCCAGTCTCCCTGGACATTGCCCACCGTCAGGATGGGAACTGCGGCTGTCGGCGCATCACCGCTGCTGGCCGGCGTGGGGCCAAAGAACAGGCAAAACCACTGGTTGGGCGCATGCCAGCCTAAATCACCAACATTCATTACGGTGCCCTTCTCACCGGAATGATCTCCGAAATCCACACTTGGCGACCCGTAATACTCATCCCCCCAGCGACTGCCGCTCCATTCGAAAGGCAGTGCTTCCGCCGCAGCCCGTCCGGCAGGGGTGTCGTTGAGTTCACCTTGAAGCTCAAGATCGTCGATTTGAATAACAATCGGGGTGGGCATATGCTTTTTCCTCCTTTCTGCTCCGCAAGCAAAACGTTATACTTTAAGTTTGCATGAAATTCGATTATTCTTAAGAATTTTCCAGAAATGCCGATATTGAAAGAAAAAGAAACCTAATAAATGGGTCAAATCAAAATAAGAAAGTCGTCACTGAATCGCATTTGCTGAGGGCTGTCAACACCCGCAAATTAGTCAGGTAAAATATAATGGACACCATCGAAATAAAAGCCGACAAATCCTGGAAACGGGATGTTATCGAGTATTTTGAGGATCTGGAAATTATTTGCAATGATTACAATCGAATGGTTTTAAGATATCTGGGCAAATTAAACCGCCTGCTGCATGAACAACGTATTGACCAGTCCGAATACGACGCCCTCAATAAAAGCCTGCTGAAAGCCTCCTCGGCGCTTAATGAAATCCCCAGAACCATCCTGGATCTGAAATAAGGTGTCACGTCAGAGAACAGAGAACAGAGGTCAGAAGACAGAAAACAGAAAAAAGTCTGCCCTCTGCTTTCTGTCATCTGTTTTCTGACACCTGAAAACTGCTTGTTCCTGACACCTGACACCCGACACCTGAATTCTGTGGCGATTTAAATCCCTTTCCGAATCGGATATACCGGCGCCTCTTTGCGGGGTTTCAAATGCACAACCAGAATGCCCGCTACAATTAATGCCAGGGCAATCAACAGCTTGGATGTAATCGGCTCTCCCAGCAATAGACCTCCCAGTGTTACCCCGGCAATCGGCATAATAAATATAAACGAATGCAGGGCCACAGCGCCGTATTTTTGAAGCAAGGTGTTCCAGGTTACAAATCCGAACGCGGCGGTGACCAGGCTCTGGTATAACACGGCACCCACAATCTTAAAGTCCAGTTTGGATATCATGGGTGTGTCCCATAAAACCGCTTCCAGAAAAAAGATCGGCACTGAAAAAACCATGGAATAAAGGGTTATTTGTACTGCGCTGAAGGCACTGATGATTCGTTTCAGGTAAATGACGCTGCAAGCCCAGATAAAGGTGGCTGAAAGGATAATGAGTTCCCCGGCTCTGAAGTCCGCCGTTACCCCTTTTTTTTCTGCGAACATGAAAGCCACCCCGCAAAAACCCAAGAGAATACCAAATAATTTCCGCCGGGTAATTCGATCACCGGGTATAAAAAAATGGGCTAAAAACAGCACCCAGAAGGGAAGCAGATTGACGATCAACGTGCCGCGGGAGGCATTGGATTTACTGAGTCCGAAATAGAACATGGACAGCTGCAGCGCAAAAAGTGCCGCCAGAATCAGGAGCTGATATAACTGGCCTTTTTTAAGCGCCAGGGATTGCCTGGTCGCCCGGGCCCATATATAAATGGCAAGCGCCGCAATACTGAAACGAATTGCGGCGGTGGTAAAAACTCCCACACCGAAAAAGGCGAACTTGATCGCCACCGCATTGGAACCAAATATAATGCATAAAAATGCCGACAAAATGCCGGCCAAAAAAGAAAATTCCGGGTTATCGAAATCAGGTGGGTTCATTGCCACAATTAGATCACGCCCATGTTCTTGCCTACTTTTGTAAAAGCCGCAATGGCCGTATCGAGCTCAGCCGTGGTAAGGGCGGCTGAAACCTGGACCCTGATGCGGGCCCTGTCTTTGGGCACCACCGGATAGGAAAATGCGATCACATAAACACCTTGTGCCAGCATCTTATCAGCCATCTGCACGGCCACTTTGGCATCGCCCAGCATAATCGGCACAATCGGATGATGCCCCGGATTAAGCTTGAAGCCGGCTTTGATCATGCCGTCCCGGAAATAGGTGGTGTTGCGCTCCAGACGGTCGCGCAATTCGGTTGAGGCACTGAGGGTTTCCAGGGCTTTAAATACAGCGGCGGCAATGCCGGGAGCCAGCGTATTTGAAAAGAGGTAAGGGCGCGAGCGCTGCCGCAGGATATCAATAATTTCTTTGCGTCCGCTGGTGAACCCGCCGGATGCCCCGCCAAGGGCCTTACCAAAAGTAGATGTAATGATATCCACCCGATCCATGACCCCGTGGTATTCAGGCGTGCCCCGGCCGGTCTTTCCGATAAAGCCGGTCGAGTGGGAATCGTCTACCATCACCAGCGCCTCGTAGCGGTCGGCCAGGTCGCAGATGCCTTTCACATCCGCTATGATACCATCCATCGAAAAGGATCCATCGGTGGCGATCAATCGGAAGCGGGCTTCCCGAGCTTCTTTGAGCTTGGCCGCCAGATCCTTCATGTCATTGTTTTTGTAGCGAAACCGGCGGGCTTTGCATAGCCGGATGCCGTCGATGATGCTGGCATGATTCAGCTCATCGGAGATGACCGCATCCTCACCACCGAGCAGGGTTTCAAAAAGGCCGCCATTGGCATCAAAACAGGAAGAATAAAGAATGGTGTCCTCGGTGCCCAGAAACCGGGACACTTTTTGCTCAAGCTGCTTGTGGAGTTGCTGGGTGCCGCAGATAAAGCGCACCGAGGACAGGCCATAACCCCATTGCTCCAGACCCTCCTTTGAGGCCTCCACCAGATCCTGGGTGCCGGCTAAACCCAGGTAATTATTGGCACACAGGTTGATCACCTGCCGGCCGTCGGCCAGTTCGACTTTGGCACCCTGACGGCCGGCAAGGATGCGTTCGTCTTTATAAAGACCGCTGTCGCGAATCTGTTCCAGCTCATTGATCAAATGATCCTTCATTTTCCCGTACATTCTGGGTCTCCTTTTAAAATCTTTTACAATATAAACGGTTCATCATTTCATATTTCATTCAGTCCAATTTAAAATGACCTTCCCCGATTTGCCGGACCGCATGACTTCAAATGCTTTTTCATGCTCGCTATAATTAAAACGGTGGGTGATCACCGGGCTGATATCCAAACCGCTCTGGATCATGGCGGTCATTTTATACCAGGTTTCGTACATCTCGCGACCGTAGATCCCTTTGATGTTAAGACCGTTAAAAATGACCAGGTCCCAGTCAATGGCTGTGTCGGCAGGCAAAATTCCCAGCATCGCTATTTTGGCCCCATGGCACATGTTGGTCAGCATCGTACGCAGCGCGTCCGGATTGCCCGACATCTCCAGGCCGACATCAAAGCCTTCCTTCATGCCCAGCTTCTTCTGGGCATCTTCGATCTTTGCGGTGCGTACGTCCAGCGCCAGGGTGGCGCCCATTTTTTTTGCCAGTTTTAAGCGGTAGGGGATCACATCGGTGACCACCACATAACGGGCACCGGCGTGTCTGGCAATTGCAGTGGCCATGCACCCGATGGGTCCGGCACCGGTGATGAGCACATCTTCGCCCAGCACATCAAATGAGAGCGCGGTGTGAGTGGCGTTGCCCAGCGGATCAAAGCAGGTGAGAACATCTGTCGGAATATGGGAGTCGCAAAACCAGATGTTGGTCACCGGGATGCTTAAATACTCGGCATAGGCACCGGGTCGGTTAACCCCCACGCCGCTGGTCCGCATGCACAGGTGGCGTCGACCGGCCAGACAGTTGCGGCAGCGGCCGCAAACCAGGTGGCCTTCACCGGAAACCAGGTCCCCGGGCTTAAAATCGTGAACATTGCTGCCGATCTCGGCTACCCGGCCCACAAACTCATGGCCCACCGTCATGGGCACGTGAATGGTTTTTTTAGCCCACTCATTCCAGTTATAAATGTGGATATCGGTACCGCAGATGGCGGTTTTGTGAATCTTAACCAGCACATCGGTGATGCCAATATCGGGAATGGGCACTTCTTCCAGCCAGAGCCCCGGCTCCGGCTTTGCCTTTACCAACGCCTTCATTTTAGTAGCCATGCTTACCTCCACCTAAATTGAGCGTTTCAAATTTAAAAATGGATCATTTTGTCTTTTATTAAATGAATTCTATCGATTTATATTTTTAAAATTTGAAACCCTTCGGGATTGCCGATCTTGCCGCATCTACTGCGTCAGATGCCATCCCGCATAGCAGACTATAGCGGAATGACATCTTCCTTGTAGCTACGGCAACCTCGACAATCGCTCAACTTAGGTTATATTTGCAGCTTAAAAAGGGGCTCACCGCTACGACGGATCGGTTGCGAGATCAAGAATCTCGGCGATATCTTTAACAGCAACAGCAGATGCGGTTTGCTTCACGCCGTCATTGAGCATGGTATTGCAAAAGGGGCAAGCCGCCACAACGGTTTCAGCATTTGTGGCCATCACTTCTTCTATGCGTTCGATGTTAATGCGCTTACCGATCTTTTCTTCCATAAACATTCTGGCCCCTCCGGCACCACAACAAAGCCCTTGGCGGCCGGAGCGGTCCATTTCCCTGATTTGAAGACCGGCAATCGAGCCCAGTATTGTCCGGGGTGCATCAACTATATCATTCCACCTGCATAGATAACAAGAGTCATGCAATGTGATGGTTTCTTGCAGGCTGCGGTTTAATTTTAATTTTCCACTTTTGATAAGATCTGCAAACAAATCTGTATGGTGGACCACTTCAACCATCGCCCCGAATTGGGGGTATTCATTCTTCAGGGTATTGTAACAGTGGGGGCAACCTGTCAGAATCTTCGCGGGCTTATATTTGTTGAGGGTCTCTATATTAGCTTGTATGAGCCCTTGAGCAATATATTCATTGCCGGCCCGTCTGGCAGTGTCTCCGGTACACCTTTCCTCCGGACCGAGTATGGCGAAATCAAGATCTGCTTTTTTCAAAAGATTGACGATGGCTCTGGCGATTGTCTTACCCCTTTCGTCAAAGGCGCCCGCACATCCAACAAAGTAAAGAATCTTGGCTTCCGGCCGGTCGCTCATCAAGGCAACATCCAGTCCCTGACACCACTCCACCCTGGTCTCCGGAGCAAAGCCCCATGGATTAAACTGATATTCCAGGTTGGTGAACGTTTCTTGTAATTCTTCGGGAAACCGGGACTCCATCATGACCAAGTTTTTGCGTATCTCTAAAATGAAATCAAGATGTTGAATGTGAAGCGGACAAATGCTTTCGCAGGCCCTGCAAGTCGTGCAGGACCAGATGACATCTTCAGTAATCGGCGACCCGTCTCGAATAATCGGTTTGATCGTATCCCCATTTCCGGAGAATTGCTGGATCAGATCATCTTTCATGTCCACCACGACAGCTTTTGGAGAAAGAGGTTTGCCCGTCATATCCGCAGGGCACTGTTCTTCACATCTTCCGCATTCCGTGCAGGAATACAAATTAAGAACGTTTCGCCAGTTTAATTCACTAATTTTGCCCAACCCAAAATTTTCGACATCCTCATCTTCTAAATCAGTTTTAACCATCGGCTTGGCAGTGTTTAAAGGCGCCAGAATCACGTTAGGGATGGCCGCCAGGATATGAAGATGCTTCGACCCGGGAATATAAACGAGAAAATATAAAATAACCGACAGGTGAATCCAGTAAGAGACTTCCAGCCCGATAATTAATTGCTGTCGGGTCAGATTTCCTAAATCAAAAAACTCCGAAATGATATAAGAAACGACGTAATATCGAACCAGATCACGTAATGTTTCCTGATGCAGGATCATTCGAAACGCATTTACTGAAAAAAAACTTAAGATGATAATAGCCGTAAAAAAAAGAATAAGCCACGAATCTAATCCATTTGTCAGATATTTTGGCTTTAAAATTGTACGCCGGTACAGACAGTAAGCCAGGCCCAAAAGTGTCAGCAAAGCCAGAATGTCTGCAAAAAATGCATATGGCCCATATATCCCGGGTACGAGGTTGGCGAAACTGAATCCAGGGAAAATGCCGGCAATCATCAATTCAATTGTGTGGGGCAGTACGGCAATAAAGCCGAAAAAGATCATGGTGTGCGCTAAACCGGGAAAACGTTTTTCACGCACTCTGGATTGAAGCAGGACTTCTGTGCAAAAGATCTTGATGCGTTTAGATAATTGGTACAGCGGAATATTCATCGGGCCTGCTGCGGTGGTTATCAACTGAATCAGATGGCGAAATCGGATAAAAAAAAACCCAAAGCTCCCCACAAGCCCAAGAGCAACTATAGCGGTTGTCATAAATATTTTGTACCCGTCAGTCGCAAACCCTTTTTGTGAGTTGCCCCTGCGTATATCAGAATCCGAACCGATGATCAAGTTTGGCGCATAAGGCAAGCCGCTGGGGTCAGCATGCAGACGGTAGGATTTAAGGCGCTTTACGAAGAGGCACCCAAGAAAGTTGGCCGGTGCCATTATATAGTGGTTGTCAAAAAAACGTTCCGGTATTCAAACGGTTTTTTCTACAACCACTTATGCCGAAATTCCGTATTTCGGAATATTATTATGGAAAACGGTAAAAATATTGACGGGGGCATGTTCATGGGCATAAGTTTATAGCGGTTGTCATAAATATGTTCCGTTTGCCGGATTCGCTAACAAGGGAAGATGTAATGTGTAACAGCTTAAAATTATTACAAACATGACAACCGCTATCGGAACGTTATGCTGACAAACGCTCTAGGAGGAGTCTAATGAATAGACAATATGATGCCATTATCATTGGTGCCGGGATCATCGGTGCTGCCATCGCTTTCGAACTTGCCAAAAAAGGCTACAAAACGCTTAACATCGACAAGCTGCCATCGGCCGGCTATGGCTCTACGTCCGGCTCTTGTGCCATCATTCGTCTGCATTACTCCACGCCGGATGGGGTAGCCACGGCCCGTGAAGGATATTATTACTGGATCAATTGGCCCGAATATCTGGAGGTGCAGGATGAACTCGGTCTGGCAAATTACATTAATACCGGCTGTCTGGTGATAAAAACCGAACTCAACAAATACCTTAAAAACGTCATGGCCAGTCTTGACGACCTGGGGGTTGCGTATGAAGAGCTGAATATCGAAGGAATTAAGAAGAAGATACCTTTTTTAGATACTCGCAAGTACTTTCCGGTGAAGCTGCCCGATGACGCAGCTTTTGGAGAGCCTACCGGCAACGCCGTGGAGGGGGCCATTTTTGTTCCCGAGTCGGGCTATATCACCGATCCGCAGCTTTCCACTCATAACCTTCAACGGGCGGCCGAAGCCAAAGGTGGAGAGTTTATGTTTAACGCCGAGGTGGTCGATATTTATAAAAAAGCCGGACGGGTGACCGGCATTGAGTTGAAGAATGGAACTCAGATTGATGCGCCGATCGTGGTCAATGTTGCCGGCCCCCACTCCTATATCATCAACCGCATGGCCGGGGTTGAAGATGGCATGAAAATCAAAACCAGAGCCTTGCGCCAGGAGGTCTGCCATGTTCCCGCCCCCGATGGCATTGATTACCAAAAAGAAGGGACGATTATCTCCGACGGCGATATCGGCTGCTATTCCAGACCTGAAACGGGCAACCACATCCTGGTGGGCTCGGAGGACCCGCAGTGTGATGAACGCGAGTGGGTCGATCCGGACAACTACAATCAGAACTTTACCAGACAGTGGACCACCCAGGCGATGCGCGAGGCCCAGCGTATCGAGGAACTGCGGGTGCCAAATCAAATGCAAGGCGTGGTTGATCTTTACGACGTTTCTGACGACTGGATTCCCATTTACGACACGTCCGATTTACCCGGTTTTTATATGGCTGTTGGCACCTCCGGAAACCAGTATAAGAATGCCCCGCTGGTCGGGGTCATGATGAGTGAGTTGATAGATAAGGTGGCGGCCGGGCACGACCATGACAAAAACCCGATACAATTCCAAATGAAATATACGGGTAGAACGTTTAATCTGGGCTTCTATTCTCGTCTAAGAGAAATCAATCCGGACAGCAGTTTTTCAGTAATTGGCTAAGCTGCCCATTATTTTTTTTCAGCAATCCCCAGCAGCTTCCGGGTGAGTACCGGGATGATCTCAAACAAGTCTGCGACAACGAAGTAATCACATTTTTGCACGATGGCTGCTGCCAGATCTTTGTTAATCGCAATGATCATACCGGCAGTTTTCATACCGGCAAAGTGCTGCACGGATCCGGAAATGCCGCAGGCAATATAAACTTTCGGGCTTACGGTCTTGCCGGTTTGCCCGACTTGCATGGTGTGCGGCACCCAGCCGGCATCGACTGCAGCCCGGGAAGCGCCGACCGCTGCTCCAATCAGTTCCGCACATTCGAAAAGAATGTCAAAGTTATCCGGTTTTCCCATACCCCGTCCACCGGATATGATGATATCGGCCTCTGTTAAGTCGATTCCTTTGAATGCCTGCTGTTTGATCTCCTTTACCACCAGGTCTTCTTTGTCAACTTTTGCTTGAAAAGGAATCACTTCGGTTTCACAGGGTGCCGGTTTTGCTTCTATGGCATTGGGTCGGATTCCATATATATAATGCTGCCCTTCGACTTTAATGGTAGCGATGGTCTTGCCTGAAAAATGGGATTTTTTTACCGTGCGTTCATTCAGATTTAGATCGGTGCAATCCATGACAAGGGGTGCATCGAGGTAAGCGGCAATCCGCGGCAGCAAATCTTTTCCCTGAGCGCTCGTGAGTCCGCAAAGGGTGCTGATGCCAAAGTGATCCATGGCAGCAATGATCGCCTTGGCCCATTTGACCGGGTTCCACTGGATAGGCCCTTGTTTCGAAGTAATGTCGATTATTTTCCCGATACCATATTGCTGTAATTGCTCTTGATAGAACGCTCCGTTGCCGTTTACGACCACAGCATACAGCTCACACGCTTGCTCTCGGGCAAGCGTGATCACGCCGTAATTTGTCTTCTTAATTTTATCGTCTTTTAATTCGATTAAAATACCGACTTTTTCCATTTTGAGATATCTTCTTGTGTTGTGTCCCACAAATAATGTTGCAAAAGTCGTAATGACTATGGTTTCAGGTTTCAGTGTTCAGACCAAAGTAGGTTTCAGGTGTCAGGTGTCGGGTGTCAGCAAACAAATGACTGAGGGCAGAAAACAGTCTGCCTTTTGTCTGCTGCCATCTGTTTTCTGTGCGCTGTCCTCCGTATCTTCCTGACACCTGACACCCGAAACCTGACACCTTGATCATCGTGATTTGTTTGATATTTTTGGAAAACGACACTAAAACTCATCTCAAAAATGTGGATCAGGGTTCAGGGCCCCCGCAAGAAGCGGGATTTCGCATCAGATCCTAATAAATTAAGGTGCTCAAAAGGCGCGGTTCGGCGAAAAAGTCGTGTGTCCGAGCATACACGGTAGTATGTGAGCATTTTGAGCCGAATCGATGAACCCCTTAATATTCATAAAAATAGATGTGAAATCCCGCTTTAGCGGGGCAACACAGCCATGAGCACTTAGACGCTTTTTGAGATGAGTATTAAATGACCTTTGCCTCATCCCGCAGCACCTGAATGAGCTGCTTGACAATTTCTTGCGGTTTTCCTTTGAGTTCTTTAGCCTGCCGCTGTTCAACGGCAGGTTTCAATTCAAGGATTTCCATACTGCCGGAGGGTTTTTCAAGTTGTAAGCTGCCCAGATCGATCTGTTTAACTTCCTTTTTCTTGGCCTTTCTGATATCTATGAATGTCGGATATCGCGGCTTATTCAAATCCTTACCGGCTCCTATCACGCAGGGAAGCGACATTTCTAACAATTGCCGGACTCCGGCTTCCAATTCACACTCCATTGAAACGTGCTCCCGGTCAATTGAAAAAGAAACCACATTAACTGCAACGGGCATGTCCAGCGCCGCCGCAAGCCTGAACATGGTTTGCATCCCTTCACTATCTATGGATTCTTTACCGGTAAAAATGATATCGGGTTTGCCGTCCAGTTCAATGGCCGCTTTTAATGCCCGCGCCGTAAGAATGCTGTCGACCGGATTATCCGTTTTGATCAATATCCCCCGGTCCGCTCCCATGGCCAAAGCAGATTGGAGCGTGTTTAGCGCGCCTTCCTTTCCCAGGGTCACGGCGATTACCTCGGAATTTCCGATCTGCTCATTGAGTCTGGCGGCTGCCTCAACGGCATGTTCATCGTAGGGATTCAGCAAAAATGTGACGCCTTCATCGATCTGATTCTTTCCCCGGATGGTAATCGTTGCCGCTGAGTCCGGTACATGTTTGACGCACACATAAATCCTCATTGTGAATACCCTTTTATTCGGCCTTTGGATGTTTTGAATATCGAATATCGAACAAGGAATTTCGAATGATGAAGTTTTCTTTTCCTTCGATATTCAACATTCCAGTGCGACTATCCGTTAACCGAAAAACTGCTATCATAATTGATTTCGCGCTTGCGTGAAAAGAAACCCACATCAATTGTGCGGCCGATATGGCGCAACTTGAACTGAAAGGGTTCGTTGTCATGCTCCAGGCCCTTTTCGCAGGCGTCAATCAATTCCGCCATCATGGCGCCGACCACCGGGGCGTTTTTGTACTGATTGCCGCTGGTGCCGATGGCCATGTAGAAGCCCTTCATATCAGACTTGTCGTAAATTGGAATCCAATCATCTGAACAGTCATAAAGATCGCAAACTCCCCGGGGCTGGTTCGGTATCTGCATGCTGGGTACCCGCCTGGCGCACCGGTAGGTTTGGGCTTTCCACTGGGCTTCTGAGAGCTGGTTGTCCCGCCCGGGTCCGCCTTTACCGGCATAAAACTCGTCAGGATCGACCCACTCCTGGGGGTCACATTCCGGATCCTCGCTGCCGATCAGAAACATGTTGCCGACTTCCGGACGATAATAGCAGGCAATGTCACCATCAGATGTATGGTAGCCATCATTTGAATAATCGTATCCTTCCGGAGACGGACAGTGCATGACCTCGTGCCGCAGCGCCTTGGTCTTGATGTTGCACCCTTCGTAGACCCCTTCGGCCATTTGATTTATTTTATATGAATGCGGGCCGGCCGCATTGACGACCACCGGCGCATCGATCTGAGTACCGTCCTTAAGGGTTACGCCCAGCACCTGGTTGTCTTTATTTCTGACTTCGACGACCTCGGCGTTGAACATAAATTCAGCGCCCTTGGCTTCGGCTGCCCGCATGATGTTATGGGTGGAAAGCGCGGGATCACTCATATAGCCGCCTTCAGGACAAAAAATCGCGCCCTCAAGAATTTTGGTGGGCTCATCAAAAAATTTGGAATCTTCGGGCCGTCTTACAGGCCAGTGCTCGTGCAAATCATAGACCGGCACCATCTCTTTTATCTTTTCGACGCTCCACTCCTCGTACTCCACCCCAACGGCGTCGTAGTTTTTTTGCACTTTGCGCCAATCGTGTCCCTGGGATTTAATCAGAATGGAGCCGGTATTCATGTACTTGGCAAGACCCTTTTCATCTTTGGCCTGCTCCAGGTATTTCTCCCATTCCAGCCAGTACTTAAAACCCTCGTAAGCCATGGCCACACCGTCCTCTGTAGAATAATGCGCCCGCACGATGGCGCAGGATGCAGCCGTGGAGCCTTCACCGGCATCCGCCAACTTGTCGATGTTCAGCGTCTTGTAACCCATCTTGGCCAGTTCATAAGCGATGGGAGCACCAATGACACCCGCACCGATGATCATCGCATCGTATTTTTTATTCATGGTTATTACCCTCCTGTATTGATTTCGGATTTGTCAAAAAAAATCCGAATTTAAACTCCTATATTTCCAAATCGTTACACTAAGTCAAATTAAGGATGGATTGCAAAGTTTTTTCAGGTCCCAGGCTTTTACTTTGAAAGTCTATTAATCCAATCGCTAAACGCGTTTTCACCGGCAGGATGGAGTTCAAATTCCGTCCCGGCTTCAAAAATCGCCGCAATCATATCCTGCGCATATCCCCTGGGACAGGTAAAAAGAAGACCTGATCTTTCCGCAGTGTTTCCCAGGATTACAATTTGGCAGGGGACATGCGAAAACGGTCCCTGCAATAAAAAGGGCGTTGTCTTTACAGGATCCAGAAAATCGAGAGCGGTTAATTTTTCCGTTATCGAAAAAATTTCATTCCCCAACAGCGCCAAAAACACGGTTGCATCGGTTACGTCAGTAACGGCTGGATCATCGGGAACATCCGGACTTTCTGCCAATAGATGCCATATCGATGCCTGGGTCCGGTTCATGCGATTGATCAAAATTCCATTTTCAAATACACACCGGCCGGGTGTATCCGGGATGTTCAACCCCCAGGGCGGGTGCTTGGAAATATCGCCGTCCTGAAGATCCCACCGAGTCCGGTGGCTTAAATCGATCACACAAGGCCCTCTTCCTTCGGCTTCATATTCCAATACGACGGTCCAGTTATCTCGCAATTTAGTTTTTGCGGGCCGGCCTTTAAATTGTACCGGGGAGCATTTTTTAATAGATTCCATTTTTCAACCCTTATATCTCACATTTTGAAGTCGTTTTATAACCACTTCTGATCTCACATTCTCAACCTTTCACCTTCAGGATCATAAAAGGGGGTCGGCGCCACCGCCGCATAAAGATGCTGACCGTTGCATTCGTCTTCATAAATTTGCAAGCGGGTGTCTTCTTCAGCCAGCGGCGCATCCACCAACGCCAGCCCGACGGATTCTTGCAGTGTAAAACTGCGGCGCGCAATACACACATATCCCCTGATGCGGCTATCCACGATAATGGAACCATCTTTCGGAACCCGGGAAGGATCCTCCATTTTAAATCCCACCAGTTTCAGCCGTTCCGCCTGGTCCTCGGTCTGTTTCAATGCCACCGCTCCGATTGTTTTGGCCTCTGATTTGTTGCGGTCCCACAGAAAACCGAGTCCGACATCGTGAAGCGTGGTTCGCTGCTCTGATTCCGACCCGATAATGAGGTGACATTTTCCCATTCGCAGCACATTTTGGGCTTCCAATCCGAAATTGCGCATCCCGAACTCCTGACCGGCTTGGGCCAGCAATTCCCAGAGGGCCTGCATATAGGATGAGGGAACATGCAGCTCATAGGAAAGTTCACCCACAAACCCAAGACGCATGGACCTTACCGGGATCGTATTTTGGATCGCAAATTCACGATACCCGGCATACGGAAAAGCTTCATTGGAAACATCCGCATCCGTGACTTTCTCAAGTACCTTGCGGGCGTTGGGTCCTGCGACATTGATGACACCAAACGCATCGGTGAGATTCACCATGTTAAAGCTCCAGCCGTCATAGCGGGTATGATACCGCAGCCATTCCACCGTAGCACCGGCCCGGGCAGTGGAGGTGGTAAAATAAAAATCGTTTTCAGCTCTTTTGACCACCACGCCGTCATCAATGATACAGCCGTCGTCATTACACATGGCCGAATATCGGATCTTCCCGTTCGAGACCTTGGACATGTCGCTGACGTAAACCCGCTGCAATGCCTTTAAGGCATCAGGTCCCCCAAATCCTGAATTTCCCCAGCGTGGAAGCATCAAGCATTCCGACATTGTTACGTACATTTTCGATTTCTTCACGACAGCTGAAATCTTGCGAAAAGTAACGCGCCCGTTTCCAGATACCGCTACGCCGCATGACGCCGCCGTCCTCTTTCTGCAAGCCGTGTACCGGTGTGCGCTTGCACATATCATGGTTGGTTCCGGCATATGTGGCAATAAACGTGGGGACCAGAGGTACACGAACGGTTGTCGGCAGGGTCGTCACATTGGAATCTCCATGATATTGCGTGACAAACAGCGGAAGGTTGTGCCCGGGAATGCCCCCCTGACCCGGTCCGGTCCCGGCGGCGGTAAATCGCTTGATGAGTTCGGTGGCATCAAATCCCATCGCAAAGGCTTGTTTTACATTTTTAATCGTCGTATCTTCGTCAAAACAGATAAAGGTTTTGCGGCCCGTGACCGGAGCCGTCACTAATTTACACCCCCTGTCCGGACCGGGTAACTGGTGAAGTATATCCCCAGCCTCTTTCAATTGGCTTTCAACGGATACGCCGCAATCGGCGGCGGCCGAAATTCCGGCCAGGTGTCCCGAAGCTTCAATTGACAGGGGGTGATTTAGGCCCAACATGCGACCGGCCGCCTGTATTTTAGGCGGTAGTTTTTGGGGCAAGAAAAATCCGGTGTGATTGTCATAGATCAAGTCTGCATGGGCCAAAGATAGCGGGCCGGTTAAGGGCGTCATCCCGGCTGAAGCCACCAGCAAATCACAGGAAAATTCTTTCTGAAGAGTCCCCTGGATCGTGCTCAGGGTCACTTTGTTAAGCGTTTTGCTACCGCGGGCCTCAGTGGCCACCCATCCCTTTAATAATGGAATGTTGCGCTCAGCCAGTCTCTGCAGCAGTTTGGAATCCTGCCCGTCTTCCCGGATATCGGCCACACAGGAAATCTTAAGTCCCAGGTCAAAAAGATCCAATGCCGCCTCCAGACCCAGATCATGACCGATGCTGAAAACCGCCTGTTCACCGGGCAGCAGGCCATATGTGTGTGCCAACCGATGCGCACAACCGATCTGCATGATACCGGGTCGTTCGTTGTTTTCAAAAAGCAGCGGGCGTTCGATACAGCCCGTCGCCACCACGACACTTTCGGCCCGGATTTCGATATAACGTTCATCAAAATGATCGCCCTCAAGGCCTTTCTGAAACGCGGTGACAAGGTTGTTATTATAAACGCCGACCACGGCAGTGTGAGTAAAAATACGCACATTTGAAGCTTGCTCGAGTTTTTCAGCCAACTGCCGGGCTCTTTGAAAAAGCGGCACCCCATTGCCGTTTTCAGCCTTGCGGTACTCAAAAAAACCACCCGGGCAGGGCCGCGATTCCAGAAGCATGACCCGCAGGTTCTGCCCGGCTGCTGCCAGGGCCGCCGACATGCCCGCCGGACCTCCCCCAATGACGCACACATCCGCTTTGGGATAGATCTCATCGTATAGGCCTGTCATCTGAAAATCGGGAGAAATTTTCCCCAGTCCGGCGGCCTTGCGCACCTGTTTGAGGGCAATCGGCCATATGCGGGCCGGTTTGTGCAGGGTACGGTAATAAAACCCGGCCGGCATCGCCCAATCCAATTTATCGGCAAATCCCATAAGATCCATTTCAGGCGTGCCCTTTGACGTTTTGCGCTTTGACGCGCATGCCATTTTCAAGAAGCGTATTTTCAGTGCGCACGTTGGGGATGCCGTTGACTTGCATGCAGGTATTGCTGCATTCACCGTCCAGGCTGTAAAGCCCCCGGGGGCGGTGATATTTCAAACTGCGCGAAAAGATGCGGATGCCGTTCGCATAAAGGGCGGTGGCAACCGTATCTCCGCTAAGCCCTTCAAACGTTTTGTTCTTATAGCGAAAAGGGATTCTTTGAGCGGGATTTATTCGAAACGTGGGTAGTTTTTCCAGCCTGTTCATGATTGTGCCTCCGGTTCTTCTACCTCAAGATTACGTGTGGTGTCTCGCTGGGTCGCAAACCATACCCCGCAGCCGTCCCGATGGCACCACCACTCCTTTTGTATTCCGGCCACACATTTGTTCAGGTGCACGTACTCAAACCAGGTTTCCGGCGTAAGATCCTCTTCCGCCGGTCTGGGCCCCTTATCCTCTCCGCCATAGCGGAATTCATAGCCGTTGCGTTTGCCGCAGATAGGGCAGGTAAGGGTTAATGCCATGAGGTGACCTCCCTTTATTATTGATGATTGTCGATTGAATATTTAAGGCATTCTATCAATTCAAAATTAATATGACCAAGCGAAGCGAATTCCACAAATAGTCAATCGTCAATTGCCTAGTTGTCCGGTGAATAGTTCACCAGCGCTGCAGTTTCACCCATTAAACGGTGCTGTTCATAACGTCGCAGGCTGAAGGGCTTGAGCATATCAGGACAATTCCCGCTTGCCATAAATTCGGCCATATATTTGCCGGTGGCGGCACAGGATTTGAAACCGAAATATCCCCAGCCACAATCCATGAAATAGCCCTCAATGGGGTCATTGCCATCTATGATAGGTGCCATATCCGGGGTCATATCGGCCAGGCCGGCCCAGTGCCGCATGAATTTAACCCCCTTCAAACATGGAAGCATCTGCGCAAGCGCTTCGGCCTGATGTTTGATGTAATAAGCTGTGGTCTGGGTGGTGTAATTGGGCCAGGGATCCATATGAGCGCCGGTGGCGATTTCGCCTTTAAGGGTCTGGTTCGCATACGCATGATATGCACCCGACGATACCACATGATCCAATATCGGCTTCAGAGGTTGGGTGACCATGGCCTGAATGGTCAAAACGCTGATCGGCAGCTTGATATCTAACAGTTCATAGGAAATAGCCGCGGAATAACCTCCGGCTGCCAGCAAAACCCGCGGCGTATGAATCTTTCCCCGGTCCGTATCCACAGAGACGATTTTATTGTTTTCAACACCGATCCCGGTAACTTCGGTGTTTTGATGAATATGCACCCCCATGTTTTGAAGCCCCTTTTGCCAATCCCCACACGATCGCATCGTGGCGCAGGATTCCGCCTGGCGGATGATACATGGCGCCAAAAATCGGATAGGTAATATCCTCTGAAATATTAAGGGCCGGCACCAGTTCCTTGCATTGCTTGGCATCGATCAGATGACTCTCAACCCCGTGAAACTGCGCCGTGGCAATATTCATACGTGCCGTATTCATGGCGGCTTCGCTGTGCACCAGGTTCAGGTTCCCGCAATTAAAGAACATCAGGTTGTAATCGAGTTCTTTTGTCAACACCGGCCAGAGCTCAAGGGCTTCTTTGTAAAGCGGGATATTTTTCTGTGTTCGCTGATTGGCACGTACGATGGCCGTGTTACGGCCCGAGCCTCCAAAACCGATGTAGCGTTTTTCCATTACGGCCACATTCCGCATGCCGTGGTCCCGCGTCAGAAAATAGGCCGCGGCGAGGCCGTGCAAGCCACCTCCGATGATGACGGCGTCGTAATTTGACTTAAGCGATGGTTTTTCCCCCCACAAGGGTAAATACCTTCCAAACATAAAATCTCCCTCTTTTAATGATGCCTTCGATAAAATTTTTACTTAAATATAAAATAGTTGAACGGATTGGCATCTCCACCCACACCGCTTTTGGGCAAGTCTTCCAGATTTGACACTATTTATGATAATGAAACAAAACATGTCAAGAAAAAAATAGAAAATGAAGCAAATCATTTCAAAATCGGTTGACAGTTCGAAAAATATGGTTGATATTACATCAATTAAAATGCAGCTCTATTTAGCTCAATAACGGATAAATTTATATAACTTAGTGATAATATTATAATATTAAAGTTTAATGGATAGTGAATATTTTTAAATTGTATCCTTCATCGAATCTTGCGAACAGATGTATAACTTTGATAGGATTTCGATCACAATTGCCAATTTAAGGTGGGTCTGAGTCTAAAATGACCCATTTATGGGCGGTATTTTGTAAAATTTTACCTCATTTGATTGAATTTATTTCATTTTTTATAAATATATAGGAAAGAAATATTATGAGTGATCAACAATCCCATCCAACGATGAAAGGAATCGTCGAACAACAGCATTCGTTGACACCAAAAGCCCGGATCCTTGGCAACTATATCCTCCAAAACCCCCGCAAAGCAGTCTTTATGACAACAAAGGAACTGGCTCATACGTGCCAGGTCAGCGAAGCGACGGTAGTTCGTTTTGTCAGTCGGCTGGGCTACAAAGGTTACGGTGCATTCCAGCAAGCCTTAAGGGATGTTGTGGATACGGAACTAACGATGCTGGATCGCACGGACCTATCAAGCATGACAGGGCCGATCACGGATCGTCTCGGCCGGGTGGTGTTTGAAGAGATGGAAAATCTTAAACTATTTCTTGAAACCGTCGATATGGATGCTCTCAAGAAAATTGTGGATTTTCTTGAAACACCTAATTCCATCTATGTCATCGGATCCCGTCTTTCCTTTACATTTGCTTACTACCTGGGCTGGTCCCTAACCAAAATTCGCCAGGACGTCCATATATTAAAAGGCAGCGATAGCACTACGATCGACTGGCTGACCATCGCAGCGCCGCAAAGCCTGGTAATTATCATCGCGACGACACGCTATCCGAATGAACTTATTCGGTTGGGTAAAATGGTTCGTCGGCTCGGGCAGACCCTGATTGTGATTGCAGATAGCTCTCTTTGTCCCTTGACGCAATTCGCCCACCTGTCGCTTGTTGCGCCTTCAAAAAACATTCCCTTTATCGGAAATCCAACCACTATTTCCTGCATCATCAACTATCTTGTTCTCGAACTTGCCAGCCGCAACGGTGACCGACTTAAAAAACATCAAGAAAAAATTGAACAAGCTTATCGCGAAAATGATATCCTGTTTAATCTGTATAAAGAAGAGTTTGATAAAAAATAGCCGCCCGGAGATATTTTAGGATTTCGGCATTATCGCCGTCAAGAAAGAACGCCCTGCATCCATAAATTTGAGCTTTATGGAATTAGGACTCCTTATGATAATTTCAACATAATCCTGGGAAAAATAGGAAAAATATTTTCCCGGTGTCAGCGGGGTTGGAAATACGGTACCGAAGGTCGCCTATTGAAGCGCACCGACCCTTTTTTCTACCGCGTTCAGGATTTTAGCGTTGCGCATCAGCGCCTTAACAGCAATGATATCAGCTGAAACGATGCGGTCTTTTTCCAGGTGGGAAACCGCCTGCCGGATGGCTTGGTAGGCTGCCAGGGTGCCTTCGCCGGGTTTCTTGTTGGTAAACAGATCCAGCGCCTGGGCAGCACATAGGAGTTCGATAGCGATGACATCTTCGGCATTTGTTATAATATCCCGGCATTTTCGGGCAGAAATCGTCCCCATAGAAACATGGTCTTCCTTATTGGCGGAAGTGGGAATCGAATCAATGCTGGCCGGATGACAGAGGACTTTGTTTTCAGAAACAAGGGCAGCGGCGGTATATTGCACCAGCATAAAACCTGAATTAAGCCCGCCGTCATCCACCAGAAACGCCGGCATCCCGCTCAACATGGGATTCACCAGACGTTCGATCCGCCGTTCGGAAATATCGGCCAGCTCGGCAACAGCAATACCGAGAAAATCCATCGCCAGGGCGACGGGTTGACCATGAAAGTTGCCCCCCAGCAGAAACTCTTCAGCGTCCGCAAAAATCAGCGGATTGTTGGTTGACGAATTCATCTCGGTTTCAATTACGCGGCGGCAATAGCGGATGGCATCCCGGCTAGCGCCGTGAACCTGGGGCGAACACCGCAGTGTGTAAGCATCCTGGACGCGGGTGCAATCTTTATGGGAGGTGATGATTTCACTGTTTTGTGTGATCCGCGCCATATTATCGGCCGCAGCAGCCTGACCGGGATGCGGTCTGACCTGGTGGATTTTGGGGTCAAATTCAGTGCGGCTGCCCATCAGCACTTCCAGGCTCATGGCAGCGGCGATGTCGGTCGATTTTGCAAGCAGACCGGCATCATACACGGCCAGTCCGCCAACAGCGGTCATCACCTGGGTACCGTTGACCAATGCCAGGCCTTCACCGGCTTCCAGCTGCAAGGCCTTCATACCGCATTTGCTAAGCGCCTGGCTGCCGGATAGCCGCTGCCCTTTGAAAAAGGCCTCCCCCTGGCCGATAAGAACCAGGCTGAGATGGGCCAGCGGGGCCAGATCTCCGCTGGCCCCCACCGAGCCTTTTTCAGGAATGAGCGGCCAAACCCCCCAATTCAGCAGAGTGACCAGTTGTTGTACGGTTGATAGACCAATACCGGAGTGGCCCCTGGCCAGATCTTTAATCCTCAGCGCCAGTATGGCTCTGACGGTTTCCTCATCAAATGGCTTTCCGACACCGGCGGCATGGCTCATCAGAATATTTTTTTGAAGCTGCCGGGTATCGGCTTTCGATATGGCAACATCGCTGAGTGCACCAAATCCGGTGGTGATTCCGTAAATTCGTCTCTCATCCTGCACCCAGCTCTCGATAAGATGACGGCTTTTTTGGATCTGCTTTTCGGCGTCGGTGGTCAATTGAACCTGAGCGCCATTGCGGGCAATTGCAATAAGGTTTTCCAGGGTCATACCTTCCACACCGAGGGATATGGTCTTCATAATATCGGCCTCGCTTTTGTACATATTACCGAGATAACTTATTGAGACGTCGGAGCGTTTTTCCGTCATGCCCGCGTAGGCGGACATCCAGTTTTTTCAGCAAAACATTTCTGGATTCCCGCCTTCGCGGGCATGACAAACTTGGAAGGACGAAACTCCCCGACTCCTGAATTGAATAACACTACTTTTTTAACTGGCTCAATCTGTCAAATACGCGCTCAACCTATGGACATTAGAACATATGAAATCGCTTGGAATTAGAATAGACGGTCGAACAGAGAGTTGTCAAATATTACCTTGAAACGATTGTCAATACAAGTTATCTTGCCGGTCATTGATGACTGCTTGCATCCTTTCTCTCTTTTATTCCCGGCAAATTGAGATGATTATGATTTACTTGCTTACATAAAAAGGAACGATCGCCATGGTAGACAATCAACACATTTCAAAGGCAATGACCATCAAACTCGAAGACATGTTTGATGACCTGCCTGAGATGCCGCAATTTGCCGACGGGATCCGCCGGGCCCCTGCCCGGCATTTCACACTGAGCCCAAAGGATGCCCAACTGGCCTTGAAAAACGCCCTGCGTTACATTCCCGAAAAATGGCACCGGCAACTGGCGCCCGAATTTCTGAAAGAACTGCTCACCCGTGGAAGAATTTACGGCTACCGGTTCCGGCCTGAGGAACATATCAAAGGCAGGCCGATCGATGAATACGAGGGCAGCTGTATTGAGGGCCAGGCCTTTCAGGTCATGATCGATAACAACCTGGACTTTGATGTCGCGTTGTACCCTTACGAGCTGGTCACTTACGGAGAAACCGGTCAGGTCTGTCAAAACTGGATGCAATATCGCCTGATTAAAAAATACCTGGAAGCGCTGACCCGGGAGCAAACCCTGGTTATGGCGTCCGGTCACCCGCTGGGCCTGTTTGCATCATCGCCGCAGGCACCGCGGGTGATCATCACCAACGGCTTGATGGTGGGTTGTTTTGACGATCCGGATAACTGGAACCGGGCCGCGGCTTTAGGAGTTTCCAACTACGGTCAGATGACGGCCGGGGGCTGGATGTATATCGGGCCCCAGGGTATTGTGCACGGAACTTACAGCACCATTTTAAATGCCGGCCGGGACAAACTCGGCATTCCGGCCGATCAGGATTTGACGGGACGTTTATTTGTCACTTCCGGTCTCGGGGGCATGAGCGGTGCCCAGGGCAAGGCCATCGAAATTGCCAACGCGGTGGGCATTATAGCTGAAGTCGACTATTCCCGGATTCAAACCCGCCTGGAGCAGGGGTGGATTGGACAGGCAATTGATGATCCGGCCGAAGCTTTCAAGATCGCCGCACAATATCAGCAGCAAAAAAAGAGTATTGCGATCGCCTTTTGCGGCAATGTGGTCGATCTGCTGGAATATGCAGTGAGCAACAATGTAAAGATCGATCTGTTATCGGATCAAACGTCCTGTCATGCGGTTTATCAGGGCGGTTATTGCCCCCAGGGGATTTCATTTGAAGAAAGGACCGAATTGCTGCAATCCGGCCATGCCGGTTTTAAAGAAATGGTCGATTCCAGCCTGCGGCGTCATTACGAGCTCATCAAAGTCCTGGCGGACCGCGGCACCTATTTTTTTGATTACGGCAACAGTTTCTTAAAAGCGGTCTTTGATGCCGGCGTCCGCGAGATCTGCAAAAACGGCAAAGATCCCCTTGACGGTTTTATCTTCCAATCCTATGTAGAAGACATTATGGGTCCGATTCTCTTCGATTACGGTTACGGCCCTTTCCGCTGGGTATGTCTGAGCGGCCAAGAAGAAGATTTGAAGAAAACCGATCGGGCGGCCATGCAATGCATCGATCCGGAAAGACGATTCCAGGATAGAGATAATTATGTATGGATACGGGACGCTGCCCAAAATAAACTGGTGGTAGGAACCCAGGCCCGGATTTTATATCAGGACGCCATGGGGCGCATGAACATCGCTTTGAAATTTAATGAGATGGTGCGCAACAAAAAAATCGGTCCGGTGATGCTGGGCCGGGACCATCATGATACCGGAGGTACGGATTCGCCTTTCAGGGAAACCGCCAACATCAAAGACGGCAGCAATATCACCGCCGATATGGCGATCCAGTGTTATGCCGGCAATGCCGCCCGGGGCATGAGTCTGGTGGCCCTGCACAACGGCGGCGGTGTGGGTATCGGCAATGCCATTAACGGTGGTTTTGGGCTGGTTCTGGACGGCAGCCAACGGGTCGACACCGTCATCCGGCGCGCCATCCCCTGGGATGTGATGGGAGGGGTGGCCCGGCGCGCATGGGCCCGCAATAAAAATTCAATCGACACCAGCATTCAATATAACCAGATGCGGAAAGGATCGGACCACATCACGATCCCCTATATCGCCGATGATAAAATGATCGAAAAGCTGGTTACGGAAAAATTAAGAGATAAAAAGTAGCGCACATAATTTAAAAATTCGAAATACGAAGCACGAAATCCTAAACAAATACTAAATCCGAATGCTCCAATGAATAAAACAATGGACGCATTCGATACTCTTCTTATTGCCATCCTGTTTAAGTTTTTTTAATTTTGGTAATTATAGTTTGTTTAGAATTTCGAAATTAGGAATTCGGATTTATATAAAACCTGATATTTGAATAAACACTGTAATTAGAAGAGGTAACGTGAAATGTCCAGTATGAAAAAGATAATTGAATGCGTGCCCAATTTCAGCGAGGGCCGCAATCCGCAAAACATCGAAAAAATTGTGGAGCCCTTTCGGGGGAAAAAAGGCCTAAAGCTTCTCGACTATCAAACAGACAAAGATCACAATCGGATGGTCGTAACTGTGATCGGAGAACCGCATACCTTAAAAACAGCAGTCATAGCGGCCATCGGCAGTGCCATTGATGTCATCGATATGCGCACCCACCAGGGCCAGCATCCGCGGATGGGTGCCACCGATGTGGTTCCGTTTATTCCGATTAAAAACGTCAGCATGCCGGCGGCGGTTGCGTTTTCCAAAGAAGTCGCCCGGGCGGTGGCCAAGAAATATTCACTGCCTATTTTTCTTTACGAAAAATCAGCAAGCCGCCCCGAAAGGCAGAACCTGGCCCATATCCGCAAGGGCCAGTTTGAAGCCATGGCTGATAAAATCAAACAGCCGGAATGGAAACCGGACTTCGGTCTCCCAAAAATTCATCCCAGTGCCGGTGTCACCGCTGTGGGCGCCAGAATGCCGCTGGTGGCCTACAATGTCAATCTGGACAGCAGCAACATCGAGATCGCCGACAAAATTGCCAGAAAGGTCAGGCACATCAGCGGCGGTCTGCGGTACTGCAAAGGAATCGGCATTGAATTAAAAGACCGGGGCCTGGTGCAGGTATCGATGAATATGACCGATTACACCCAAACAGCGCTTTACCGGGCGTTTGAACTCATCAAAATCGAAGCCCGCCGCTACGGCGTCAATGTCATCGGCAGTGAAATCGTCGGTCTGGTTCCCATGCCGGCGCTGATGGATACAGCGGCCTATTATCTGGGGCTGGAAGATTTTTCGATGGAGCAGGTGCTGGAGGCACGCATCTGGGAGTAAAGCCGTCAGGTGTTACAACTGTTTAATTGGTTTGATTGGTTTAATTCGTTCAATTGGTTTGGTTTTAAGTCAACCAATTCAACCAATGAAACAAATAAAACTAATCTAACAAGTCCTTGAAACCATGACACTTGAAGCCAGAAGCCAAGAGTAAACTATATTGACATAAGCTACATAAGGGTAAACCCATGAACGGTAATCTCATCTTAAAAAATGCAGCCGAACTGGTGACCTGCAGCGGGTTTGAGGCCAAAAAGGGCAAAGATATGGCTGACTTGCACGTCATAAACGATGGCGCTGTAATCATAAAAGAAGGCGTAATTGAGGCCGCCGGCAGAACCCGGGATATTGAGAAGCAGTTTAAAAAAACCGGCGCGGATCATTCCGATTTTGATATTATCGATGCCCGGGGCAAAGCCGTGCTGCCGGGTTTTATCGATTCTCACACCCATCTGGTGTTCGGCGGTTACCGGGCCGAAGAGTTTTCCTGGCGCCTGCGCGGCGACAGTTATATGGAAATCATGCAGCGCGGCGGCGGTATTGTGAATACGGTAAACGCCACCCGGCAAGCCTCTGCCGAGGAATTGATGCAATCCGGAATCAAACGATTAGATTCCATGCTGTCTTTGGGTGTCACGACAGCAGAAGGCAAAAGCGGTTACGGTCTGGACCGTGATACCGAAATCAAACAGCTGGAGGTAATGGCTCACCTGGATCAAATTCACTACGTCGATGTGGTGCCGACCTTTTTAGGCGCCCATGCAGTTCCGGAAGAATATAGAGGCCGGGAAGATGCCTTTATCGATTTTTTGACAAAAGACGTCATGCCGCCGGTGGCCGATCGCAAGCTGGCTGAATTTTGTGATATTTTCTGTGAAAAAAACGTTTTTTCGGTCGAGCAATCCAGACGCCTGCTTACCCGGGCAAAAGATCTGGGTTTTAAATTAAAACTGCATGCGGATGAGATCGTGCAATTGGGTGGGGCCGAACTGGCAGCGGAGCTCGGAGCGGTTTCAGCGGATCATCTGCTGCAGGCCTCCGACAAAGGCATTAAAGACATGGCCGCCGCCGGTGTTGTGGCGACCCTGCTGCCGGCCACCGCTTTCAGCCTTAAAGAACCCTATGCGGACGGCCGTAAAATGATCGATTCAAATTGTGCCGTGGCGCTGGCGACTGATTTTAATCCGGGAAGCTGTTTTACGGAATCCATTCCCCCTCGTGTTTGCGCTGGCAACGCTTTATATGAACATTTCCGCTGAAGAAGCACTTAGCGCTTTAACCATAAACGCCGCCGCGGCCCTTGATCGGGCGAACAAAATCGGCAGCATCGATGCCGGCAAACAGGGTGATTTGATTATTTTGGAATTTCCTTCCTACAACTACATTCCCTACCATATAGGGGTCAGCACGGTGGAAAAAGTCATTAAACAGGGAAATCTGGTTTTTGATAAAGAAAAAGGGGGAATCATACATTGCTAAAAGACTTAAAAATAACTGAATTTCTTAAAAAAATGTCTTCCGCGGATCCGGTGCCCGGCGGCGGCAGCGCAGCCGCTTTCAATGCCGCCCTGGCAGCCAGTCTTACAGAAATGGTCGCCAATTTAACCATCGGCAGGAAACAATTTGAATCAGTGGAAAACGAAATGAAAAAAATTGCCGATGTTGCAGCGGGTCTCAGGAAAAAGCTGCAAGAAGATATCGACAACGATGCAGATGCGTATAAAAAGGTTCTGACGGCTTTTCAATTTCCGAAAAATACCGCAGAAGAAAAAATACAGCGCACGCAGGCCATTCAGGATGCTTTCAAAAAGGCAGCACTTGTCCCTCTGGGGGTTGCCAGAGATGCATTTCGTATCATGGAACTTGCTCAAAAGGTCATCGCTGATGGTAACCCAAACGCAATCACCGACGGAGCGGTGGCGGCCATGACTGCTCGGACGGCTGTTCTGGCATCGCTGTACAATGTAAAAATAAACTTAAGTTCGATAAAAGATAACCTATTTGTAGCAGAGTTGACAAAAGAAGCAGGCGACCTGGAAAGCCAGGTATTTGAGAAGGAAAAAGAAATCCTGAAGCATGTAAATATTTGATCCGCACCCAACCGCTAGCCGGGCATTATCCAGGCAACAGCTCCCATTTAGCCCCTCGTTTAACATGGATCGGTTTTTGTCAGATTCCCTTGTCCACTCATTCCTATAAAATTAGAAATCGTTTTAGTTTCCAAGAAGACATCAATTACCGTTGTATCCCGTACCAGGTCTTCTTTGAGATGGCTTCTAAAGAAATCGCCAATTTGTGCCGATTAATACCTGAGAGAAACCTAAGGCAACCACGAAAACAAGAAAGAAGGAAGACACGAAATGTGGGTATGGGCTTCGCCCTAACTGGAATAGCCCTGTTCCTTTTTCGCGTTTTCGAATTTTCGTGCTTTCGTGGTCAATTTTTCTGCTCTGGTTTGTCGCGCTCATAAAATTCAAAAGCTTAAAGGCAAAATCATTTATGTTTATCGTTCCGGTAACCGGCCAAATCAGCCGACGCAATCTGCCGCTGGTCACCATCGGCCTTATTCTGATTAACTGTTTGGTATTTTTCATTTTTCAATCGCATCAGACCAAACAGTACATGCAGGCCGAAGGATATTATTTTACATCCGGTTTGGCTGAAATCGAAATTTCCCGTTTCATTGAATACCGCAATGCGACTGCTGAGGAACCATTCGACTCACAGGATTTAGACCAGCTCAATGATGAAGAGCTAATTGAGCTTTATCTCAAGATGCGGGAGGATGGCGAATTTAATGCAAGGCTGCGCAATGAAGAAATCATTACACCGCGGGATCCGGAGTATCATGAATGGAAACAGTTAAGAAACTGGTATGAACACCTGCATTCAAAAATTATTTCTGCGAAATACGGATTTACCCCGGCCGAGTCAAAACCCATCACCTTTTTCACCTACATGTTTTTACACGGCAGCTTTCAGCATCTGCTGGGCAACATGATATTTTTGTGGCTGGTGGGCTGCATGATTGAAATGGGCAGCAGCAGGGTTTTCTGCAGTGCCACGTATGTGCTCACCGGTCTTGGGGCCGTAATGCTTTTCTGGCTGATGCATCCCCAAAGCAGCATCCATATGGTGGGTGCTTCCGGAGCGATTTCCGGGCTGATGGGCACTTTCTGTGTTTTATACGGCCGAAAGAAAGTGAAATTTTTTTACTCTTTAGGCGTATATTTTAACTATTTCAAAGCCCCGGCCATTATTCTGCTGCCGGTCTGGATCGCCAAAGAAATCTATTTCCTCTATACCGACGGCATCGGCAATGTGGCTTATGAGGCTCATCTGGGTGGATTAATTTCCGGCGCGGTGCTCGGGCTGATCGGTTTTATTCTATTTCGGAAAACGAATGCGGATACGCTGGAAACCGATGAACCCGTAGATGAAATCTCCCCTTTGATTGAAAGGGCGCTGGAGCATGTCGGCCGATTGGAAATGGATGCCGGCCGCCGGTTACTTGAGCAGGCGCTGACGAAAGACCCCGGGCATATCGGTGCCCTGACTCATCTGTTCAATATTCATAAGAACAATCCCCGGGATCCACGGTTTCACGAAACCGCCCGACAATTGCTTGATCGCCTCACCACAGATAGCGATCATCACAACACCGCCGGTCAAATTTATGAAGAATATACCCGATCAGCCGGTCAGCCCTGCCTGCCGGCGGATCTGTATTTGCGGATGATTGCCGTTCTGGCCGGTTTGGGATATCCGGAAAAAGCCGAAGGCATCATGGCCATGTTTTTAAAACAGAAACCGAATTTACCCGGAATCCCGCAGGCCCTTTTAAAGCTGGCGGAGGGATTTCGCCAGAAGGGAGTTAAGGAAAAGTATCAAAGATGCTTAATTCTGCTCGGGAAAAAATACCCGGATTCTGCAGAGGCTCAAATCGCCAGCCGAAATCTTCAAAAACCAGCTGAAGCACACGCTGCTCCGGCCTAAGGTATTCATTCAAAATTTATGAATTCGCAAAAAGGCTGCTTTTCTGACTTTTTTCGAGATTATCAATGTTAAGCGGCTATTTTTTATTCTTCAATAAGGTTTTGAGATTGGCGAAGGGCTTATGGATGGGAGATGTCTCTTGCTCGCCGCCCGGCGTCACCTCATCACGACCATCCTGATCCAGATATCGCGAGTGCTCATTGTCGTGGCAGTAGAGACAAAGTAGTTCCCAGTTGCTCCCGTCGGGCGGATTGTTATCGTGGTTGTGGTCTTTGTGATGGACCGTGAGCTCACGAAGTTTCTTGCCTTGGAATTCGCGCCCGCAGCGCGCACAGATCCAGGGATAAATCTTGAGCGCTTGCTCCCGATAACCCTGCTCTCGCTGCTGGCGGCTACGCCAGGCCTCAGCGACAATCCGGTCCATTTTGTCTTTGTCTAATTTTGTTTTCTTCGATGACATATGTTGATCCTCGAGTTGTGTCATTTAGGCCAGGCATAGAGCGTTTGTCAGAGGATTCAATTTATTTAATTCCGCAATCCGCAATCAAAAGGCGGTTATGCCTGGATAGAACCCATCTCAAAAATAGGATTTTGGTTCAAGATCGCGGCGGGGCCGAGCTTTAAACCGGAGGCATACTGTTGTATGTTGAGGATTTAAAGCGGGGCACCAACAAAGATATTGGGCCAAAAGACATTTTTGAGATGGGTTCTAGTCATAATGGGTCCACAAACGAATAACTTTGACAACTTTTTCATTATCTAAAATTTGGTAAACTAATCGGTGTTGTATATTTATACGGCGGGAATAGGATCCCGATAAGTCGCCTAACAGTTTTTCATAAGTTGGAGATGTCTTATAAGGATTTTCTCGAAGGATATCCAGGAGCTTTTCAGCTTTGGTTCGCAATCCGGCAGCAGCTAGCTTTTTGGCATCTTTATGCGCCTGTTTTGTGAAGACAACCCGCCACATTACCAATCAAGTTTCTCGGAGCATTCTTCGATGGGGGTGGCTAATCCTTCCCGGATTGATTCACGCATGCCGGGAATATTCAGCAGATACATGGTTTCCTGTATGGATCGCCAATCATCCTCTGAGATAAGCACGGCGCTGCCGCGCTTACCCTTTATGACAATTGGCTCATGGGAAGACGCTGTTTCGTCTATGAGTCGGTAAAGCTTTGATCTAGCTTCAGTTGCTGTTAAGGTTGGCATGATGACCTCTAATGATTTTCTTTTGTATATTTTAACAGTACGCCTTAACGTACGCTTTGTCAAGCGTGAGAATATTTCCCAAATGAAAAAGGGAAAAAGGACAGCGTGTGGACAAAAGGTCATTTGACATCTGATATCGATTATCCAATATTCGCCAGATAATTTTCCACATGGGGGATGATTTCATGATCCGGGTACTTCTGTTTGACGCCGGTAAGGATTTTTCGGGCATTGTCGGGGCTCATTAAGCGGTCCTGAAAGATCTGGGCCACACGGTAAAAGGCTTTGGGTACCAGCTTATGCTCCGGGTACTCTTTGACCAGGCGGTTGTAAGTGGCGATGGCTTCTTTGGATTTTCCCATTTCGGCCAGCCATCCCGCCAGCTTGAACAAGGCCATGGCATCCGGCAGAAAGTCCGGCTTAATTTTTTTACATTCAATATAGACCTTTAAAGCCTTGGTCTTGCCGTCCCGGGCGGCCAATAACTCCAGAAACTTTTCGGCATGCGTCAGCATTTCCGGTATTTTTTTCCTCATTTTCAACAGGGTGTAATACCGTTCGGCAAGATTGAGGCCCTGTATACCGGTCACCGCCGTCATCTTGATGATCAGCGTCAGGGCCTCATCCAATTTGCCTTCCTGTATCAGAGGTTTCACGGCATTCAACACCGGTGCATCCGGATCAGCCTGCCGGGGTTCTGATGCTTGCTCGCTGGGGTCCCGGAAATCATCCTGGTCCACCTGATAACCCACCTCTTCATGATACTGCAAAATGACGTAACCCAGTAAATGGTAGGTAATGATCGTATAGAAGCCCTGGGCAAAAGTCATCATGGGCAATTGCAGCGCTTCCGGAAGGTATTTGATAAGATAGTGTCCTAAAACAGCGGGCGCACTGCCTAAAATCGAAAAGAAAACATATACCAGCAGATAGGCCCAACCGATTCGAATGGCGATGGTACCAACGGCGAGGGGATTTAGCGCGTTCAACAGGCTGGAGCTGGTCACCAAAATAATAATCATGGATGGAACCAGCAGACCGACCAGATAAAAGACAGGATAGGCGATAAAGGGGCCGGATGTTGCGGCCAGATAAAATATCAAACCGCCGACAAGCAAATACATGAATCCCTGTTTGACGACCGGACCGATATCGGCGGAAATCGTCTCGGCATTGATTCTGGGCGGTTTAAGGTCCCCGCCGGCGGTTGCCTTAAGGGATTCGAATGAATATTTAAGGATCATCATCCCCAGCAGCCCACGAGCCACCAGGGACAATATTCCCGAACTTGGGATAAAGGCGCTGATCACAGCGATCACGGTCACTAAAATCAGGGGCCGCGGGTAAAATCCGTAAGCAAAAATCTTAGGCAACCGTTTCCAGAAAGGATCAATCAAATTGCCGACACCGATCCATTCAACCGCAAGATAGCACTTCGGACACAGATGGAGTTTCTGGCTTTTGGCATAACCCTCCTGATCGCGTCGGATAACACATGCGGGGCATAAATTGGCCCCGCATTTTTCACAGTTCCAGTGCGCCGGTTGGGTCGGATGATAGTCACAGCATATTTTCATCAAGATCTCTTTTCGCCCGCTGGCGGGCATATTCTATTAAATATCAGCCCCTTATTAGAATAACGCCCCAATTCATCCCGGGCGACTCCAGTGCCAATATTTCTAAGTATTTTTTAGGGTTATCGGGAAAGAGGGGGGCAAACTTAATAAAAAAAAAGAGGCTGATGGCAAGATGGTCAAATGAGAGTTTGCAACCTTGATGAATTCGTAAAAAGTTTGCTTTTTTGACTTTTTACGAGAGCATCAATCTTTTTTTATAAAAATCTGCAAATAATTATCAGGCCCGACTTCCGTATAACGATTCTGTTGAAAGCCAAATGCCGATACGATTTTAACAACTTCTTCCGGCGATAACCGAATGGGTTTCGGGGGTCCCGGCGGGCCGTCCTTTTTTTTAAATTCTACAATTGCCAAGGTGCCCTCCGATTTCATTACCCTGACAATTTCTTTCATCACTTGCCGGCCAACTTTATCTCCGACAAAATCATGCAGCACCGTTGCCATCAGACAGACATCCACACAATCATTTTCAATCGGGATGCTTTGAGCGACATCGCTGACAAAAGTCGTAATGTTTTGGATCCCTTTAGCGGCTTGGTTTCTTAAGCTTAAAATCCCTTCTTCCCATAAATCAACCGCATATACCTGACCGTCTTTGCCGATGATATCCGAAGCCGCCAGCGAATAGGCGCCCCGGCCGCAGGCAACATCCAGAAATGTGGCCCCTTTATTTAAATCGAGCTCACGAAAAAATTTGGCAGAATCAATCAGCCCAAAACTGCTTTTGCCGGCACCCGTCGGTTTGGTTTCATGATGTTTCGTCATTGTGATTCCTTTCATCGATCAACTGATCGTCAACTTTTAGTTAAAGGAAAGAATAAAGATACGGTCGTTCCCTCTTCCGGCTGGCTTTGCACCTCAATTTTGCCGTCATGGGCTTCCATAATCGTCTTGCATAAGCTCAAGCCCAACCCGTAACCCCCCGGTCTCTTTGGAGCGGGACTTATCCACCCGATAAAACGGTTCGAAAATATGCGATAGCTCTTCTTGCGGAATGCCAATTCCAAAATCCGTGATCCGGATGACGGCATAGGATTCCCGGCATTTATAGGATACCTGGATAGGCTCACTATCCGGTTGGGAATATTTGATGGCATTGTTGAGCACGTTTTCGAATACGGTTCTGATCTGCTCGGGGTCCACCTCGGCCTCAATCTCAGAGGGAAGATCAACAATTTCAATTCCTGGCGGCTGGTTTTCAAAAGCTGTCAACTTTTGTTTCAGAAGCGCTGCCAGGTTGGTGGGCTGTTTCTTCAAATTGGCATATTTGTGGTGCCGGCGGGCCGTTTCCAGGATCTCGGTGACCATTTTTTCCATTTCTTCGATGTCGGCCTGAAGGCTTTGTTTGGCCCGGCTGTCGGGCAAAAATTCAAGTGCCACTTTCATTCGTGTAACCGGGGTCCGCAGCTCATGGCTGATGTCCAAAAGCAGTTGATCTTTGGTATGCAGCATATCCCGGATGCGATCCGTCATGTCATTAAAAGCGACCGCCAGGTCACGGAGTTCATCCGATTTTTTCAGCGGCACCCGGTGTTTCAAATTCCCCCGACTGACCTCCTGAACACCGGTATTTAACCATTTTACCGGTCTTAAAATGTATCGAATCGCAAAGAAAGCAGCCGCTAAAATCGCGGTTAAAAGGATAAACATAATGACCAGCAGCCGGTTGCGCTCGCTGTCGATTTGCAAATTTCGAGACAGACCGAAAATAAATCGGCCCGCTTCCCGGTCGACTTCAATTAAATGCCGGCCCCGATACTTTCCAAGGCGAACATCGGGGTTTTGACGCCAGGCAAAAAACCGGCCTTTGAAAACCGTCGGAAGATCAGCGGAGGTGCTCCAGCTTAAATCCGGGCTTTCGTAGCGAATTTCCAGGAATGACTGGCGGGCGATTTCCCGGGCGCGCTCCAGACTGGGCGGGCTGCCCATATCGGCAATCAGATAATTGAGGTATTGAACCACATTTTTATGAAATGGGCCGCCGGCCAAATTGCGATAGTGCCAGAAAAATCCGCCCACCACCAGGTTGATGCAAATACCGGCGACGACGATAACCAGTAGCAGCTTGGTAAATACCGAGCGTATGATTTTGTTAAAAAATTTAATTCGCATGTTCAGGTAGGTAACAACAATTTTTTAAGCATTTTGATTTCTTACGAAAACCCAAAAAATAAAATGACAGAATTTCTCCAATATTCAATCGTCAATATTCAATTTTCAATCTTACCTTCAATCTGTGTGATCCGCGACAAATACATAACCGGTGCCCCAGATCGTCTTAATAAATTCAGGAGACCGGGGATCATCTTTAAGTTTTTGACGCAAGCGACTCATGGTAATGTCCACCGAGCGATTGAAAGCATCACAGTCAATACCCCGCAGCTCCTGCAAAATCTGATCACGATTCAGGACTTTGCCGGCATTTTCAGCCAGCAGGGCCAAAGCGGCAAACTCATTGGTTGTCAGATCAACCGGGCTTTCATCCAGCAGGACAGTGCGTTTATCCAGATCGATGATCAGCCGGTTAAACGAGAGGTTGGGCGTAACGCTTAACGGCCGGGTGCGGCGCAGAACCGATTGAATCCGGGCCACCAGTTCCCGGGGTTCAAAGGGCTTTGCCAGGTAATCATCAGCTCCCAGCTCAAGCCCGACCACCTTATCAGTGACTTCCCCTCTGGCCGTTAACATAATGATCGGCACGTTGCTGGTCAGGCGAACCGTTTTGCAGACTTCAAAACCGTCCATTTCCGGCAGCATGATGTCCAGAATAACCAGATCCGGCAATGCCTGCTTCAGCTTTTTTAAACCTTGGGTCGGATGGGTGGCCGTGACGACATCGAAACCAAAGTCTTTTAAAAAATCTTTGAGCAGCTGATTCAGCTTGGCATCATCATCGATAATCAGAATAGTCGGCGTCATGTGATTTTGGATTTTAGAATTTATTTTGATTTTAAGTCGGGTTATAGCTTGTATAATGAAGTTCACACATCCGAGCATTTTCGCCTGTTATAAAATCTGGCTAAATCGGAAACAAATTCTAATCAAATGTTCTACATGTTGAATTTTGGTCTTTATATTCGGTTTAGAATACTGCCTCGAACTTAGACAACCGTAATGCCTTCGCGTTTGGAAACCCTGCAACGTCGCGAACCTCTCCAATTTACTCCCATCTATGCTCATGCTTCTTGCGAAACCACTCCAGCTTTGCCACCAGTTTTTCTCTCTGGTCCGGTGTCAGGGTGCGGTGAAACTCGGCCAGACGCACCACTGCCAAATCCATAATCTCAGCCATTTGTTCTTTCTTTTGAGAAATGAGTTCTTTCATGCGTTGCTGATCAATTTCTTCTTTGCGCAGCTCGGCTATAAACTCATCATGCATGGCTTCTTTTTTAGCATGCATTTCCTTAGCCTTAGCCAGAAACTCATCTTTGATCTCATCGAGCTGCGCTTTCTGCCCGTCGTTCAGGTCAAGCGTCTCGGCAATGTAATCCACCATAAACTCAGCTTTCCCTTCCGGGGAATGAGAGCGACAGCCGGTAAAAATCAGCGCTGCTGAAATAAAAACACAAATTAAAACGATGGTTACCTTTTTTTTTACCATGATTCCTCCTTTGTTGTAAAACAACGAATGAGAGTTTGAAAAGAAAATTAAATTATCGATGGTAAAAATATAATCAGGAAAAAGGCAGAATGCTTTTCAGCGGTGTAACAGTTTGTAACAAATTGTAACTCAAGTTTGGCACCTGGCAGGTTCAAAATTGCCCCCTATCGCCATGCACCGTTTTATGCTTGACTGTGAGTCAAATAGTCCATATAATTGACTCAAAATTTGAGTTGATTAGGAGGATAAAATGACTCAAGCTCGGCGCTATATCTGGCAATTTCCAACCTGGCCGGAGTTTCGGTGGGACAGTACAGTATTGCTGAAACTTCTGGGTGACTGCCGCTTTCAGCAAGGTTCTCTTTTAGCCCAAATGCGTGAACTGGGTTTTGAATTACAACAGCAGGCGCGGGCTGAGGTCCTGATCGAGGAGGCCTTGAAAACCTCTGAGATCGAAGGTGTGCGCCTCGATATGCGAGCCGTGCGTTCATCAGTAGCGCGACGATTGGGCCTGCCGTCAGCCGGTATGCCGGAGGTCAACAACTCGCTGGCCGACGGGGTTGTCGAAATTTTGCTGGACGCCACGCAAAATCATGGACGCAAGCTAATCGCTGGACGGCTTTTCGGTTGGCATGCGGCTTTGTTCCCGACCGGTTATTCCGGAATACACAAAATTCGGGTTGCTGCCTGGCGCGATGACCGCCAGGGGCCGATGCAGGTGGTCTCCGGTCCCATTGGACGGGAAAAAGTTCATTATCAGGCCCCGCCGGCCGACCGGTTGAAAGACGAAATGAAACGATTTTTTCGTTGGTGGCATAAAAGCCGCAATGAGATGGATGGTATTCTGCGAGCCGGTGTTGCACATCTGTGGTTTGCGGCTGTTCACCCCTTTGACGACGGCAACGGCAGGATCGCCCGAACGTTAACCGACATGGCCCTTGCCCAGGATGAGAATCTTGCGACCCGGTGTTACAGCCTGTCCTCTCAGATAATGGCAGAAAGAGATGCTTATTACAAAATTCTCGAACGCACCAACAAACAAGACGGTGATATCACCGAATGGCTCAGATGGTTCCTGACATCCATGTCCCGGGCCGTTTTAAACTCCAACCGGCTGCTTTCAAGCGTGATGCAAAAGGCACGCTTCTGGAAACGCCATGCTCAAACCGATCTGAATAATCGGCAGCGCAAAGCGCTTAACCGGCTGCTTGATGCCGGCCCGGGAGGCTTTGAAGGCGGATTGAGCAATCGCAAGTACGCCGGCATGACCCATGTCAGCCGAGCCACGGCCCAGCGTGAACTGGCTGACCTGGTAAAAAAAGGCATTCTGCGGCAAAATCCGGCCGGGTGGGGCGCAGTGCCAGCTATAGCCTGGTCCGGGACGAAACCCACGGTGATTGAAAGGACACCCTGCGCGATAAACGGCTCATATTATGAGTCGTTTTGGGTAAAACAGATTGCCTGAGGCTTAGAAAAAAACCTTCGCCCAGATCAATTAAGGTTAAAGGCAAAAATTGGACCGATTTTTAAGCTTAGCGCTTCCATTTTAGGGGTGAAATGGGCATTTTAAGGAAGATGGTCAGCGAGGAAAAAGAGCCCATGCCGGAGGCAGGTAAATCGTGCCTGAGGCAGACAAGCCTTGACAGCTTAAGCCGGAAAACGACAAGTCAGGTGCTCCCAGCGACGATTCAGGCCGGAAAACGACAAGTCGTTCAGAGGGCAGATAAGTCGATCCTTAGAATGCCCTTTTTGCTGTAGAAAAGATGCATTTAAGAAAAAGGCAAGTTGGTGCCACTGCAGTGGTTGCTTTTTTCTTAAACCGCCATTTTTGGTGTCAAAAACATCACTTTAAGCCCAAATAACGGGACTATTTTGGGCATTTATCCTTAATTACCAAGCGTTCACCGTGGTCCGACCCCCAATTCACCCCCATTAAATTATCGATGGTAAAAATATAATCAGGATGGAGGCAGAATGCTTTTCAGCGATGTAACAGTTTGTAACAAAATGTAACTCAAGGAGTCGCCATGGAATGAATCAAGAACCCCATTATCAGTGCCTTTTTTATTTCAATGAGAGACTTATAATCTATAGGACGCCCTAATTTCACGACATTTATGATGGCGAGCTATCTATCATGCGTCTTCCTTTGTCCTACCGGTTTCAGTGATGATATAAGCACAAGTCCAAGAATACTAATCAACGTACAGATCCAAATCGAGACACCATATCCAGCAGTGATATCGAAGATGTATCCTGCCAAAACCGGGCCAATGGCACCGCCAAAAGTACCACTGAACACAACGATGCCGAAAAGCGCCCCATGAGATTTTACCCCGAAAAATTCAGCTACTAAGGGGGAAATGGCAGTAAAACATCCTCCGTGAGCAATGCCATAAATCGCTGCAAAGAGGTAAAGCATCCACAACGCTTTTGCTATTTGTAGCCACAAAAGTCCGACGATAAGCAGGATAAAGCAAAAAATCATTATAGCTTTGCTGCCGATCCGGTCAATGACAAGCCCGCTGATAAACCGTCCCGCAACACTCACGCCGCCAATTGTAGAGAGGACACTGGCGGCCTTGGTTGGGGAAACCTTGATGTCTAAGGCATATGGCACAATATGTACTATGACAGTCATAACGGAAAAAACAATACTCATATTTGCAGCGCAAATCGTCCAGAATTGCCGGGTGCGGAGAGCCTGGCGAGGGGAAAGAGCTTCAACGGCTAAAACCGACGTGCCGGCTGAGCTTGCCTCACCCCAATCCGGTAAAAGACCCATCACGCTCGGGTCACGCCTCAGTAATTGCGCGATTGAGACAAGTATTACCAGAACCGCTACACCGATGATCACACCGGAATTCCGCCAGCCGTAGTTGATGATGAAGACGCTCGCCAAAAAGGGGATGGTCATCTGTCCAATACCAGTGCCGATTTTAACTACACCAGTCACCATTCCTCTTTTTTTGACAAACCATCGTGCGACCGTAGTCAGGGCGATAACATCAATAGAGCTCAAGCCAATGCCAAAAACGATCCCAAAGAACAAATATAATTGCCAGATCTCATCAAGACTGGACATGAGAAAATAGCCCAAACCTAAGAAAGCGCCGGTGACTGTCATTAATGTTCTCGGCCCGATTTTGTCATTTAATCTGCCGACAACAATGCCGAGGAGGCCCATAACTAAAAAAGCCACCGATGAGGCACCGGCGATGGAGGCCCTTGCCCAGCCGAACTCAGAGATCAACGGATTAAACAAAACTCCAAAAGAATAAAAGGTACCCATGCCAATGCCCTGGATGCCAAAACAGCAAGCAGCAATTACATAGCTATAATAATATTTGCCTTTTTGCGCCTTATCCATAGATGAACTCTCTAAACCGAATTGTGAAATCTAGAATACAGCGGAATGAATAATTAAATACCGGTGTTTTATATAATAGAATCATTCACAAATTTTTTGGCTCCTCGCCAGTTTTTTTAATCGGCAGTTGAATTGCCTGATATGGCCGCAGCCATGGTTTGAATAAATTCCGGATTCGTACCGCAACACCCCCCAACCATATTTGCACAGGCTTCCTTTATCTTCTTGAGATCCAGAGCAAACTCTGAGGGGGTCTGTTCGTAGTAAGCTACGTCTTCATCCGTAACCGGCTTTTCCGCATTGGGCTGGATCAATATGGGTTTGTTCGTCGAAGCCTTGAGTTCCTTTGTGAGCTCGATCATATCCGAGCTTCCCAGAATGCAATTGACTCCGGCTCTTCACGAAGATGCTAAACATCTTGCTCCAACCTACCGAGGCTATCCACAGAAAAGGTGGGCGGAAAATATCAATCTCCTCCTACCAGCTTGGATACCTTGATAGGTCCAATACGACCTCCATCTACCGATTTCAAACTTAGCGTGCCATAAAGGGTGGTCTTAATCACTTTGACGCTGACAGTTCTTTCTTTTTTTGCCAGGTCTCAATTAAAGAAGGTGGGGGCGCCATTATGACAAGATATTTCAAGGTTGTGTCTCCAACTGACGTCAACTCATGGGGTTCATTGATAGGGACAAATGCTAAATGACCCTTTCTCAACTTATACTCATCCTCCCCTATCCTGAAGAGAGCCTGTCCCTCGAGAATATAGAAAGCCTGTTCCATCCCTTCATGAACATGCTCTTCGGCTACACCCCCCGGTTCCATTTCACCGTGCCAGATAGCCAACTGTTGAGCGCCCATTTCTTCGTCAATGAATTTTCTGTCCGCAGTTTTGGTATGAAAAGGTGGGCAAAAGGAAGGTATTTCATGGAGGTTATTGATATGAAAAACTTTTTTCATTGCGCACCTGCTATTCAATTGCTTCTGAAGAAATACTTGATCCGAGTGATCAGTGTTAAGTTTTTTCCCGAGAACGATTGGATCCCCTTTCCGTTTTAGGAAAGATCTAAAACCGTGGTTCTCTATCAATTGGCAGACAAAATAACCTTATGAAGAGAAAATAAAAAGGATGACTTTAGATCGGTCTTTAGATCTACAAATAATTGATGAATTCAAGCTCAGATGTTGCGATTCCGAATGCACGGGTTATCCTTTCGAGTGTAATCAGCGTGGGGACGGATATATTCCGTTCAATCTGACTTAGGAGGCTTTTGGATACCTCTGACTTCTGGGATAAGTCCTCAAGTGTCATTTTTCTTTGAAGTCTAAGATTCTTAAGTTTATCGCCTATATTTATTTTATATAGGGCCTCCTGTTATAATGAAAATTTCGATATATAGAAATTTCAGATACTGAATACGCCACTTCCCGGTTGATTGTCAAGGATTCTTTAAAAAAAATAAGATAAAAATTTATAGAAACCGTTAAAAAACCTCGATTCTTAATAGCACCATAAGTAACTATTTTTAAATAATATTAAATTTATAAAGGGCCCTATAATTTGATTTTCCATATGAAAAAAAAATATTTTAGCTTGACAGGTTATAAAAGTTTTCATAACATTTTATACCGTTCGCTATGTGAAATAAGGATTAATAAGTTCTATATATCGATTATTAAAAAAAATTTGCAGATTTCTAAGGATTAAACAGGTTTTTGCCTCAAACTCTAATAACAAAAAGGAGGGGTTGCATATGAAGAAGCTATGTTTGGCCATTGGGTTTTGTTTTTTGCTATTTTCGGTGCTTCCGGTGGGAGCCGCTGAAGTTGTTAAGATAGGAAAACCGGGAGCCACCTCCGGCGGAGCCGCAAAAACTGGAATTCAGGAAATTGAAGGCTCCACGCTGGCCGTTGAAGATTTAAATGCAAAGGGAGGTGTAAACGGCGTTAAATTCGAACTTATCGTGACTGATGGGAAATGCTCCCCGCTCGACGCCACCTATGCGGCCGAACGAATGGTTATGCAGGATAAGGTCCATGTGTTCCTGGATGCCTTGTGCAGCAGCGCCACCCTGGCGATTTTTCCAATCCTCGAAAGAGAAAAGATTGCCATGGTGGTCGAAGAGTCATCGGCCGATGCAGTTACGGAGAAAAAAAATCCCTATGTTTTTCGGACCTGCCCCAACAACTCACAGATTGCCGGATTATTGGTTAACGCAATTGTTCAGAGCAAAGTGAAAAAGCTTGCGTTTCTTTTTGAGCAGACCGATTGGGGAAGAGGAGGTGCGGAAGCGTTAACGAAACTCGTAGTAAAGGAAGGGATTGCAGTAGAGTCTATAGCAGTGGATCGAGGACTGAGCAATTTCTTGCCCATCATTAGCTCAATGAAGAGCAAGAATGTGGACGCTGTCTGTATCCTCATGCTAATACCCCAGGGCGTTCAATTCTTAAAACAATCACAAGAAACGGGCTTTAAAGCTCAGTGGTTTGGCTTTCAGCAGATGATGAGTGCAAACATGTACGAGCAAGCAGGTTCGACAGCCGATGGTTTGATAGGCCATGATCCTTTTCGGGTAACAGAGGCCATCCCTGCAAGCATCGCGTTTGCCAAGAGTTACAGAAAGAAGTATGGGCGCGAACCCAGCCATTATGCGGCTCACGGTTACCAGTCAACCATGCTCATTGCAGAGGCGGTCAAAATCGGCGGCCCGACGCGAGAGGGAATACTAAAAGGGTTGCAGCAGATAAAAGATTTTCAAACGGTAACCGGGGTCATCAATTTTGACGATCATCAGCAAGTCATAATAGAGGGCCGACCCGGTTTTGTCGTTAAGTGGTGGCAAGGCAAGAAGGTGGTTGTCAAATAGAAGAATTCCCACATGCTTGGGGGGGTATGGCCATAGCAAGACTCCCCCGAGTGCGAAAATATTCTTAGAGGTAGAATCCAGAGGTATAACCTCTCGGGCCGTATAGATCGTTATTGCCAAAGGTTATTTAAGCTGGGTAACGGAAGTCACCTCTTTAACTGGATGGGAGGTAAAACCTATCGAAGAATTTGTTACGCAATTGATAAATGGCTTGGTCATGGGCAGTGTATATGCGCTTGTTGCTCTCGGTCTCACATTGATTTACGGGATCTTTGAAATTATCAACCTGGCGCATGGTGAATTATACATGATTGGCTGTTACGTGTCTTATTTTCTCTATACCAAGTACCGGCTGCCCTATTCAATTTGTGTCCTTTTAACAATGATTATCTGCGGTACCCTGGGCATTATTTTCGAGAGACTGGCTTTTCGACCGCTGCGGATGACCCCCAAAATTAACTCTCTGATCAGCGCGCTTGGGCTTTCTATTTTTTTATCAAATTCAGGCCTTATTCTTTGGAGCGCTCTTCCAAGGTCCTATTCAACTGCGTTCTCTCAAAAAATCATTGCCTTCTGGAATATTTCTTTTTCCTTTCAGAGATTTTTGATTTTTGGGATCACATTACTTCTTATCGCATTCTTTATTGTGTTCATTAAGAAAACATATACCGGAAAAGCAATGCGAGCCACCGCCCAGGATTTAGAGGCCGCGAGTTTGATGGGAGTCGATATCAACCGTATCTCGGTTATAACCTTCGGCCTTGGTTCAGCTTTGGCAGGTGCTTCCGGTGCATTGATAGCTCCAATGATGATTCTTGAACCCTATATGGGGTTTCACATAGGGCTAAAAGCATTTGGCGTCGTCATCTTGGGTGGGTTTGGTAATATTCAAGGCACGATCGTTGCTGGATTCGTCATCGGCCTCGCAGAAAGTTTTGCTGCGGCCTTGATTTCGCCGGCTCTGATGGATTCTGTGGTATTCTCGGTCATCATTATCATCTTAATCTTTAGACCCACGGGAATATTCAAAGAACATGTGGAGGAAAATGTCTGATACGGTCTTGTCGAAAGAAAACTTGATAAAATGGGGTGTCAGATTAGCTTCAATTGCTTTCTTGATATCGATTCCGCTATTCGTTACGAATACATACTATCTGAGAATCCTTACTATCGGCGGAATTGCCATACTCCCGGTTTTGGGACTTAACCTTCTAACCGGAATAACGGGACAGCTGTCGATCTGTCAGGCCGGTTTCTATGGCATTGGCGCTTACACATCTGTTCTGCTGGTGATGAAGCTGCATCTGTCATTTTGGCTTTCCTTACCTCTGGCGACGCTTTTTACTGGAGTGATTGGTTTTGGGTTGGGTATTCCCTCACTAAGATTCAAAGGGCACTACCTTGTCATCGTTACCATCGGGTTCACAGTTATTATTTACGAGATTTTCTTAAATTGGGTTTCTGTGACGCGCGGCCCCATGGGAATTGTTGGCATCCCGCCACCAAACCCTATCCTCGGGCTCACATTTGTATCTCAAAAGGACTACTACTATCTTTGTCTCGTATTTGTTGTATTGGGAATATGGGTCATGCGCAAAATCTATTATTCAAAATTAGGGCTTGGATTTCTCGCCATTCGAGAAGATGAAACCGCCGCGGAAATCATGGGAATCAATATTATAAAATATAAGCTAGTTGCCTTTACCTTGAGTGCGCTTTACGCCGGATTTGGAGGAGCTCTTTTTGCCCATTACTTGAGGACGGTAACGCCTGACTTATTCACCCTGTTTGAATCTGTAAATTATCTTTTAATGGTCGTCTTAGGGGGTATGGGAAGCATACCGGGTGTCATATTCGGAGCCTTTTTTGTAACAATAATATCTGAATATTTAAGATTTCTAATGGCATACCGCTTGGTGGCTTACGGATTCCTTCTTATTGTAATCATTATCTTCTTGCCGTTAGGGGCAGCTGACTTTGCTCAAAGAATCAAAACTGGGCTGCTATCAAGGATCTATAAATCATCAAGGACACCCTGAAGTAATGTTACGAGATTCTGTGATGGTTTTGAGATTGGACAACGGGTATTTACGATGGAACAACTGAAAATCAATGAAGTAACGAAAAATTTTGGCGGGCTGTGTGCCATTTCCGATTTATGTTTCTCGACTCAGAAGGGCGATATCACCGGAATTATTGGCCCTAATGGTGCCGGCAAAACAACTTTATTTAATTTGATTTGTGGCGTTTATGCTCCCAATAGCGGAGATATTGTTCTCGAAGGCCAATCTGTTGTCGGCCTAAGGCCCCATAAAATTAACAGCCTGGGAATTGCGCGAACCTTTCAAGTAATCCGTCTTTTTCCAAAATTGTCGGTTCTTTCTAATGTTTTGGTTGGTAAATACTCGTGGGAGCTGATCTCTTTGAAAAGCAAGGCCGCAAAAAAGGCGGAGGGGCAAAATGCAATAGCGCAGGCAGAGGAAATTCTGAGACATGTGGGTTTGGAAGAAAGAAAAGATGAATTGGCAATGAATCTATCGCACGGGGAGATGCGGCTTCTAGAGTTGGGCCGTGCCTTGGCCACAAGTCCAAAACTCCTTCTTATGGATGAACAAGCCTCGGGATTAAGCGCGTCTGAGGTTGATAATTTAAAGAGACTTGTTCGAGAGATCAGGGACTCCGGCATTACCATTTTAATTATCGAACATCTCATGGAGTTTGTCATGGACTTGTCCGACCATGTGATTGTTTTAAACTATGGACAGAAGATCTTTGAAGGAACTCCCGAAGAAGCTCAAAACGACCAAGAGGTCATCACGGCCTACCTTGGTAAAGAGGTTGACCTGTAAATGTTGGAGATACAGAATCTGTATTCAGGATATGGTCTTATCGATGCTGTCAAAGGGATTTCCCTGCATGTATCCGAAAATGAAATAATATCTATCATCGGGGCCAACGGGGCGGGGAAAACAACCACTTTAAAGACGATTTCGGGTTTGATTCAAGCAAAAAAAGGAGACATTCTTTTTTTGGGAGAGAGTATTTCACAACTGGAGGCACACAGCATCGTTGAACGGGGGATCACGCATGTGCCTGAAGGTAGAAGACTGTTTGGGAGAATGCCGGTTTATGAAAATCTGGAAATGGGAGGATTTCCCAAAAGAATCCGCAAAAATAATGCTCGAAAAATAGAGGAACTTATGGAACGCTTCCCTATTCTTAAAGCTCGGAAGAATCAAATTGCTGCCACTTTGAGTGGTGGTGAACAACAAATGCTTGCCGTTGCCCGGGCTTTGATGTCAGAACCGCGTTTGTTACTTTTGGATGAACCTTCTTTAGGCCTAGCTCCGATGGTTATTGCAGAAATTCATAATATTATAAAAAATATCCACCAACAAGGTGCCACTATACTATTGGTAGAACAGAATGTTAATCTGGCACTCAAATTGTCTCATCGAATCTATATAATGGAATTCGGCGAAATCGTCGCAGAGGGAACTCCAGAGGAGTTGGGCCAGCACGAAATAATTAGAGAAGCATACCTTGGGAAAAAAAATAAGGTATAAAATCCTCTTTATAATTGCCTATAAACGTGGGCAGTTAATTTTTTTCGACTTTGACCAGGTTTAACAAAAACACCCCTCATCCTACCGTATTCTTTATGGTAGAGTAGAAACGGGCCATTCTTAATATGATCCGCCAGTGGCTTTTTCTGGCGAGGTCCAGGGCCAAACCTCTGACGAATTGCCGGCAACTCCCAAAAATTTTTGAAAAAAGCGAAGGACATTAACCTATGCAGATTGATTAAGCAATTCGATTGAAAATCCTAACAGGGCCGTCTGAACCTGAAGAGCGCATTTTATCGGATAGCCATAAATACTTAAAATGACCTTTGTGAACTAAGCAAGGCAGCGTATCAGAAATATTTCTTTGAGGAGGAAGGAGTAAAAAAGATGCAGGAGAAGAAAAAGGGTTGGTGGGACACTGATATTATTGACGTGCAGCCAAATGAGATCGTAATCAGTGGTTATCAGATCCAAGACCTCATGGGACGCGTAAGTTACGGGGAGATGTTATATCTTATGGTGATGGGCGAACTCCCTAAGGAAACTGCAGGGAAACTTATTGAAGCGGTATTGGTCGCAGCCTGTGATCAGGGTGTCATTTCTCCGGCAATCACAGTAAGTCGGATGGCAGCAACCTGCGGGGTAACCTTTAATTCTGCCATTGCTTCCGGAATGAATTTATTGGGCAAGATCCATGGGGGCGCTATCGAAGACGCAATGACTGTCTTCTACGATGTGGTCGAACGTGCAGAAAAAGAGAACAAAAGCCTGAAGGAGATCACCGTTGATCTTGCCAAAAGCTATAAAGAGGCCAAGAAATTCATGCCAGGTTACGGCCACCCCGTCCATAAAGAGGATCCACGGACCACGAGACTCTGGAAGATGGCAGGCGATGCCGCTAACAAAAAAGAGATCAGCGGGAAATATGTTGAAGCAGCCCAACTCATCTATGAAGCCATGAAGGAGACTACAGGGAAACATCTGACGATCAACATTGATGCCTCGGCTGCAGCAATTCTTTGTGAGCTGGACATCCCTGCTGAAACGGCCTCTGGGTTTATTTGTCTATCCCGCGGCCTGGGCCTCTTGGCCCATGTCTATGAGGAGATCAGCTCCAGAAAGAGGATGAAGGCCTGCATGCCGCCGGATCTATTGAGCGAGCATATGACTTACAGTGGTCCCGGGCAAAGGGATTTGCCACCCGAGCGCAAGGTCCTTCCATAGAGCCTATGTAAGGAGGATAGAAAATGGCGAGGCTGTTAGAGTATCAGGGAAAAGAAATTTTCAAAAAGTGCGGCATTGCGATTCCCAAAGGGGCGGTATGCGAATCCCCTCTGGAGGCGCGTAAGATAGCTGAAAAATGGAGCATTCCTGTGGCCCTCAAAGCTCAGGTTTTGACCGGCAAACGGGGTAAGCGGGGAGGAATCAAGTTTGCGAAAACGTCTGAGGAGGCCGAAGAAGCGGCCCGTGATATTCTGGCGTTAAGCTTCGACAACATGCCTGTGCAAAAAGTTTTGGTTGAGGAAATGGTTGAGGATATTGAAAAAGAACTCTACATGGCGGTGACCAGCAACGACGCCACACGAGCTCCCGTAGCCATTTTCAGTCTGAGCGGAGGGATAGATATCGAAGAGGTGGGAGGGCGTGCACCGGAGAAGATATTCACCAAAGATATCTCTATTCTGCGTGGTTTTTATCAATTTGATGCCATGAACCTGTTGCGGAAAGTGAGTGAGCTTTCCAGCGCTGAAGTAAATCGCTATGCCCAGATTCTTGCCAGTCTCTACGATATCTACAGACAATATGACTGTAAGCTGGTGGAAATAAATCCTCTGGTTGTCACAAAGAAGGCAATCATGGCTGTAGATTCCCGAATCGACATAGATGATGATGCCCTCTTCCGACATTCGGAACTGGGCTTGGAGCAGTCGGAAGAGGCGGGCTCGCGGGAACCGACAGCGCTTGAGATTGCCGCCGGCCAGATTGACCAGAACGATCATCGGGGAAGCGCTCATTTTGTTCAGATTGATCCGAATGCCTCCCTGGCCAAAGCGGCGAAAAGGATCCCGATTGCCTACCATTGTGTGGGGGCGGGTTGTGCCATCACCCTGTTTGATGAGATATCTCCTTTGGGTTATGGGCCCCTGGATTTTTGCGATACATCCGGTAATCCACCTTCTATTAAGCTTTATGCGACAGTTAAGATCATCCTTTCTCAGCCGGAGATCCAAGGATATCTCTTCATGACGGGAATGGCAGCTCAATTATTGGATAATACGGCCAGGGGTATCATTAAGGCCTTCAAGGAACTCTTTCCGGAAACAGGAGGAAAACCCAATATTCCCTCTGTACTGTGTTTCAGGGGGCGCTCGGACGATGTGGCACTTCAACTTTTCAAGGACCATGGAATCTCCGACAGTCCCTGGGTGGAAGTTCTGGGCCGTTACCAGACCGAAAAAAGCGTGGCGGAGGCATTCGATCAGCTCTATAAGAAGTGGAAGAAAGAGACAGGAGGGCTATGATATGGCGCAGGATATTTTAGAGTTTGAAACCATGGCAAACGCCATTATCCGGTTTGATCTTAAAAAGTGTGATGCCTGTGAAAGCAAGGCCTGCATTGAGGCGGACCATTTGCCCTTTTTAGGGCCTGTGCTGGAGCTCCAGGAGGGCAGACCCGCCCTGATGTGGAGCAAGGAGGAAATCAAAAGAGGAAAGTGCACGGACTGTGTCGCTTGCGAACTTGCCTGCCAGCTTCATGGGAACAAGGGCGTTTCAATCATTTATGCGATCCCCAAGCTTGATGCGTATGTGGCAGAACTTGAGGAGAAGGGCACAAAACCTGTTTACAAAAGATAGTAGGAGAGAGATGTAATGGCGATCTTGCTAGATGAAAACACGGAAGTCATGATCCAGGGGATCACGGGAAGGGAGGCCACGATTCGCACCGGGGTCATGAAAGGTTACGGGACGAAGGTGGTCTGTGGCGTCACGCCGGGCCGCGGCGGCATGAAAGTGCATGGAATACCGGTATACAATACAATTGAGGAGGCCAAGGAGCATCACCCCGATGTGAATGTGACGGCTGTTTTTGTAGCAGCGCGATTTGCGAAATTTGCAGGTCTGGAGGCCCTGGAAGCCGGCATCCAGGTTGTGGTGATGATACCTGAAAGGTTGCCCCAGCAGGATATGCTGGAAATCATCGAGAAAGGCCGTGAGAAAGGAGCGACGGTATTAGGCCCCAACTGTATTGGATTGGTGAGCCCGGGCAAGGCCATTGTGGGGATGATTGGAGGGACGCCGGAGATGGCCAGGAGTATTTTCAAGGAAGGCTATTGTGGTGTTCTGTCGCGAAGTGGTGGAAACACGACGAGCACTAGTTTTTATCTGACCCAGGCGGGCGTGGGGCAAAGCACCTCAATTGCCATTGGAGGCGATGCCTTTGTGGGATCGACCTTTGCGGATCTGTTGCCTTTATTCGAGAAGGACGAACAGACGAAGGCGGTGGCGGCCTACGGAGAGATTGGGACGACGATTGAGGAGGATGCCGCAAGGCTGATAAAGGCGGGCAAGTTTACAAAGCCCTTCATCATCTATCTGGGCGGGAAATACATGCAAGAGGATACCAGATTTGGCCATGCCGGAGCCATCATTTCCCGGGGCAAAGGCACGGTTAAGGAAAAAGAAAAGATCTTGCGCGATGCCGGAGCATATATTGTGGACCATTTGGGTGATATGGGAGAAGTAGTGAAGCAGGCCGTTGCCGAGCGTGAGTAAGACATTGTATTGAAAAGAAGGAAGGAGGCGTCAAGATATGGGTTCGACGTTTGTGGAGAAGGTGCTGGCATTAAAATCCGGGAGGGATAAGGTCAATCCGGGAGAATTTGTAGTTGCCAAGGTGGACGGTTCTCTGGCCAACGATGTGACTTCCCCTCTTTTAATCCGAAGATTTAAGGAGATGGGCCTGGAGAAGCCCTACAAGCTTCCCGGGGGCTTTGAAATCTACATCGATCATTATGTTCCGGCCCCAACGATCCGTGCGGCTACGGAACATAAGAACATCCGGGAGTTTTGCAAAAAGTTTGACATTTACTTTTCAGAGGCTGGAAACGGCGGACACCTGCGCCTGCCTATTGAGAGGGGTCATTGCCGACCGGGGATGCTCTTTATTGGGAGCTGATTCACACACGGTGCTGCTAGGGGCGGTGGGTGCCTTTGCAGCCGGTGTGGGCTCCTCGGAGCAAACCTATGTGCTTTACAACGGGAGACCTCTGGTTTAAGGTGCCGGAGTCCATTAAGATCACCGTGGACGGTAAGCTGCCGGATTATGCGATGGGCAAAGACATTATTTTAAAGATTCTGGGTGATCTGGGCGAGACAGGTGCGCTTTATAAGGCGGTGGAATTCAAGGGTGAGGCCATCCGTGAACTGAGCATAGACGGCAGGATTGCCATCTGCGGTTTGACTTTGGAGATGGGGGGGAAAATCGGAGTCGTAGAAGCCGACGACAAGGTCGTCGAATACGTGAAGAGCAGGACGAAGGAACCCTTTGATGTGATCAAAGCAGATGTGGATGCAAAATACGAAAAAACCTATCACTATGACGCCTCCCAGTTGGAAGCACAAATTGCTGTACCACCAAGGATCGATATGGTGAAAGCGGTCAAGGAAGTGGAAGGGCTGGAGATAAACCAAGCGTATATCGGTTCCTGTGTCAATGGGGGTTTGGAAGACATTGCCATGGCGGCACGTATAATGAAGGGCCGCAAAGTGCATCCGGCAATCAGATGTATCGTCATCCCCCAGAGCAAGGAGATCTATCAGAATGCCCTCAAGGAGGGATACATCCAGACCCTTTACGAGTCAGGAGCCATGCTGGCGCCATCTGGATGCGGTCCCTGTGTGGGTGGCCATATGGGCGTGATGGCACCGAAGGAGAGAGTTGTTTCCACCGGTTGCAGGAACTTTTCAGGAAGGATGGGGAGCCCGGAGGCGGAGATACTTGTTGCTTCTCCGGCCACAGCTGCTGCATCGGCTATTGAAGGTAAGATCACGGATCCGAAAAGATATTTTTAGGAGATTGGACCAATGCAAAAGATAAACGGTAGGGTGGTTTATAAGCTTTCGGATGATATTAATACGGATAAGATATTGGCCGGCAGGTATTTGATTCTCACGGGAGATGAGGAGTTGGCGGCGCACTGTTTTGAAGGCCATGTCGCAGATTGGAATGATAAAGTAAAAAAGGGAGACATCCTGGTCGCGGGAGAAAATTTTGGCTGTGGCAGCTCAAGAGAACATGCACCGGTATCTCTCAAGGGCTCCGGCATTGCAGCGGTTATCGCTGAAAGCTTTGGCAGGATTTTTTACCGTAATGCCATTGCGGTAGGGTTGCCCGTGATCCAGGCACCTCAAATTTCCATCAAAGTGGAAGAGGGTGACATCTTAGAGCTCGAGGTTGATAACGGAAAAATAACCAACACCCGTACGAATGAGATGATCCTTTTTGACCCCTTTCCGGATTTCATCCAGGCCTATATTGATGAAGGCGGGCTGGCGAATTATGTAAGAAAGCGGCTCATTAAAAAGAGCTGAACAAACCAAATATTATACGCGTCGAAAAGGCCGGTAGCCAAGGTGCGTTGCCGGATGGATTTTATCTGCCGGCCTTTGATTATGATCATTACCGAGGAAGATCGGTCTGAAAATGAGGCAAAAAAGTGAGTCAAAAAATAAGTGAACGGATAGCCGATTTCGCTATAAATCTCCGTTACGAGAGTCTTCCGGAAAACGCACGCAGGCATTCCGCGAATCTGGTTTTGGATTTGCTGGGTTCAATGATCGGATCCAAGAGAGTTGAATCGAGCCAAATAGCGTCAACGTTGGCCTTGGAACTGGGCGGGCCAGAAGAAAGCGATGTCATAGGGTATAACCGCAAAATCTCCTCCACCAATGCAGCCTTTGCCAATGCGATACAAGGATATGCCTTTGACTATACGGATGATCACAATGAGTCTAATTGCCATCCTAGCGCAGCCACTATTCCGGCAAGCCTTGCCCTTGCTCAAAAATTACAGTCTACGGGAAAAGAACTCCTTGAAGCCATCGCGTTGGGTAATGAAGTCGTTTGCCGATTAGGTGCTGCATTTCTTGGAAAGACCTATTATCAGGGATTTCATCCGACAAGCACCTGCGGCGTTTTTGGTGCAACAATCTCAGCAGCCAAGCTCCTAAATCTTGATTTTGAAAAAACTGTCTGGAGCCTGGGAATCGCGGGAAGCCAGGCCGCAGGTTTGCTGGAATGGAATGCGGAAGGTTCCTACACAAAGCGGCTTCAAGCAGGACATCCGGCTATGTGCGGGCTGCTCTCGGCGATGTTAGCCCAAAAAGGATTCAATGGGCCCAGTACCATTTTTGAAGGCGAGACCGGTTTCCTAAATGCGTATTCATTCAATCGGGAATTCGATTTAAATTTAATTACAAAGGATTTAGGAACCACATGGGAGTTTTCCAAATCGAGTATAAAATTTTATCCTTGCTGCAGGTATTCTGCAGGGCACTTGGATGCATGTCTCGATATCGTTGCCAAGTTTCACCCTGATCCAAAAAAAATTAAAAAAATTTCAATACGTTCCTCCAATTTTACAATCAATCTCTTGACAACCCCGCTGGATAGAAAGCTAAGGCCAAAAACAACTGTTGATGCCCAATTCAGTATGCCTTATCAGGCTGCCAGCGCTATTATTCGCGGAAAAGTGGATATTGATACATTTACCGAGAAATGTTTTGCTGACCCTTTTGCTCTTGAATTGGTCGAGAAGATTGAGTGGTGCATAGACGAAGAGTTTGAACGGCGTTATCCCGCCGCGTATTCCTGTGCAGTTACGGTGACACTGGATGATGGAAAAGAATTCACATCTGTAATCGATAATCCTAAAGGGGATTATCGGAACCCTATGACTCAGGATGAAATAGAGCGTAAATTTATAGATCTTGCCCGTATCGAGATAACCGACGAAAGTAAAATAAAAAAGATTATCACTTTCATCAATCATCTTGAAGAAGCCGGTAATGTCAATGAACTTTTTTCCATCGTAAATAGATAAAGAGACTTTACTCAGCATTTGTTTGCAGATGCTGCAGTTATTTTATAAAGTTTATTGAATTGTACCGCCAAAAATAAGGTTGTTGAACGATGATTTACGACCCACCCAAGTTTCTAATCGGCGGTGATTCATTTATCACTATCGAACTTGGCGACGAAGGCAGCCTGCGGATGAACTTATATGTTCTTTCCATGGAACGAATGATATGGAATTCGAAGATTGAGGGATTAATCGATACGACTTCTCTACGAACGACGATTATGATCCATTACGACCCTTTCATCGTTCGGGCCGATCAAATTATCGAGCAGATCCGATCTATTTCCTCGGAAGGGATTACGATTTCCCCCAAAATACCTTCGCGAATCATTTATTTGCCTGTCTACTACGATGACCCGTGGACGCGGGAATGTGCCATGCAACATGGCGTAAAGCCCAATGTAGAGATTATAGCAAAAGATAACGACATCACACCAGAGGAAGTCATCGAAATCCACAGTCAGCCTACCTATTTTGTGAGTTATACTTCCTTTATGTATGGAAGTTTCGGCGCATTTCCTATCAATCCCGTCACGAACCTTGGAACTTCTAAATATAAAACACCTCGCAAATGGACCCCGGCAGGTTCATTGGGGATAGGCGGCAACACCACTGCTTTTTATTCTGTTTCATCACCGGGCGGTATCATGATGCTGGGAAATATCCCTGTCAGGACTTTTGACCTGGATGCCCGCAATCTTTTCTTTAAAGATAATCCTCTTCTTATCAACCCCGGGGATCAGCTTCGATTTATTCCCATTGAAAAAGATGAGTATGATTACATAAAAAAACACAGAAATGAATATCAATATAAAATTGAAGAAAGTTTGATTGAGACAGAGCATTTATGAAAGTTTGCAAAGTCCTTAGACCTGGCTTTTTAAGTACCGTACAGGATCTGGGCAGACGCGGTCATTATTCTATCGGCATCCCGGAAAGCAAAGCATTCGATTCCCTATCCCTGATGTTGGGTAACCTGCTCCTTGGAAATTCCTTAAATGCAGCAGGCATAGAAGTGTTAATGGGTGAATTATGCCTTGAGTTTCTGGAAAAGACCTGGATTGCCATTACAGGAGCCAATCTAGGGGCCAGAATTGATGATCAAGATGTGCCTATGTGGCAAACACTACCGGTTGAGCCCGGCCAAAAACTGCATTTCTCTGGTCGCAGAAACGGATTAAGAACCTACCTCCTTTTGGCAGGCGGGATTGACATTCCCCTTTTCCTTGGGAGTGGATCCACTTATCTTTTTTTAGCAAGAGGAGGACATCAGGGAAGGAAACTGGAAAAAGGTGACGTTTTGAGTACCTTTTCACCATCTGAGGAGATGTCACCGTGTCGAATTCCGTCAAGTCTGCAACCTTCATACAGCTCACCGTGGCATCTTCGTATGGTATACGGACTCCAGTATGAGCTTATTAAGGAGGACAGCCTTAAGCACTTCGAGTCGGAAAACTGGACCGTGAGTTCTGAATCGAATCGAATAGGGTTACGACTCTCGGGTCCAACCCTTGAATTTAAAAAGCGTTTTGATGCAGGGATGGAGGAAATGGGTGGGCGAGACCCGTCGAACATTCCAACCGAGGGCAACCCCCTTGGATCGATTCAATGTCCCTCGGGATCCCAGCTCATTATCATTGGCCCTGATGGTCCCTGCGAGGGGGGATATGCCAAGGTGGGAACCATTATCAGTGCTGACTTTCATTTATTGGGCCAGGTGATGCCCGAAGATAAAGTAACATTTCACCCTGTGAGTCTCCAGCAAGCCTATGAAGCGCTAGACATGCAAAAATCTCTTCTGGAAAATCCCGCAACGGTTGAAATGTTATAGGAAAATTTCCATCTTTTAATTTACATTTAATGGAGGAATTCCATGATTCAGGTTGATTTAAATTCAGACGTTGGCGAAAGCTTTGGGAACTATAAATACGGCAATGATGAAGAAAATATGGGCTATTTAACCTCCGTGAACATGGCTTGCGGTTTGCACGCCGGAGACCCCATCGTAATCCGGGAGACCGTCGAAATGGCTCACCAAAAAAGATTGGCCATCGGAGCACATCCCGGCTTACCGGATTTGCAAGGTTTTGGCCGTCGTAAAATGGATTTGTCTCCCGAGGAAGCACGGGATTTCGTTCTATATCAAATAGGGGCTCTAAGTGCCTTTTTGAAAATTCAGGGAGCCAAAATGACACATGTCACTCTTCACGGAGCTTTATCGGCCATGGGAAAATATGACGAAGCCTTAGCGCGAGCAATCGTGGAGGGAATCAAGGAGTATGACCCTGAGCTTATCTTCACAGGAGTGCCCGGATTGGTATCTTATGAGGTTGCAAAAGATTTAGGCCTGAAAGTTGCGGCATGCATTCCCATCGATCTTAATTTCCGCAAGAATGGTGCATCGATTATCGAAAGAAAGAAAAAAAGTAGAGATCCTCAGGAGGTTGCCCGTAAGGCGTTGAAGCTCGTCACAACTGAAAAACTGGAAACCGTCGATGGGGTGGATAAGGCCTTGAAGGTTGATATTCTGCTGATTCATGGAGACGCCCCCAACGCCGTGGAAATATTGAAGACGGTAAAGTCGGAACTGACGAATGCAGGCGTAAAAGTGGAACCTTTCCCTAATTTTGTATAATCAAATGGGTCTTTTAACTTCGACCATGTGGTTTTCTAGCGGTCATATCGAGACAAGGTTCGCATAATGAATGATTGTCCACACTTCTTAAAAATGATTATTAGAAAAATCCTTGTGTCAGGAATGTAGAATAGAAGAGAGGTCAGATGGGTGAATTTCGAAAAATACCCTGTGTTATTCAGAGAGGAGGTACGAGTAAAGGGATTTACCTCCATGATAAGGATTTGCCTGCAGACCCGGCATTGAGAGAGAAGGTGATTCTATCTATCTTCGGCAGCCCTGATAAAAGACAAATTGATGGCCTGGGTGGTGCAGATCCATTGACGAGCAAGATCGCAATTATCGCCCCTTCTGAAAGAGAGGATGCCGATTTAGACTATACCTTCGGGGCGGTGGATATCACCGAACCTATTGTCGATTATAAAGGCAATTGCGGCAATATCTCCTCTGGCGTCGGGCCTTTCGCAATTGATGAGGGCCTGGTAAAAGCTCAAGACCCTGAGACTGTTGTTAGGATCTATAACACGAATACCAAGAAAATTCTAAAGGCCCTCGTCTCAACCCCTCAGGGGAAAACAAACTATTTGGGTGAGTATGCCATCGATGGGGTTCCAGGCACCGGCAGCAAAATCTTATTGGATTTCTCAGAAACAGGGGGAGCGATTTCCGGCAAACTCCTCCCGACATCAAACCCTGTCGACGTGGTTACCATCCCTAGCCTTGGCGAAATCGAATTATCGATTGTCGATGCGGCCAACCCTGTGGTTTTCATCAAGGCGGAGGCTCTTCATTTTTCAGGTAATGAGGGACCCTTGGATCAGGCCGTATTGGATTCACTCGACAAAATAGAACTTATCCGTGGCACGGCTGCCAAAATGATGGGAATGGTCAGTGATCCAGCAAAAGCAAGGATAGAAACCCCTGCCATGCCTATGCTGGCCTTTGTTAGTAAATCGGTTGACTATACGAGCTATACGGACGGTTCTGATGTAAAAGCTGATGATGTCGATTTCCTGTCGCGACTTTTTTATATGCAGGAGATGCATAAGACCTATGCCGGTACCGGGACTGTTTGTACCGCAACAGCCGCTTTGATTGTAGGAACTATTGTAAATCAGATTGTTTCCCCCAAGGCAAATCAAACAAATACGGTTCGCATTGGACATCCGGGAGGGGTGATTTCAATTGAAGCAGAGGTTGAAAACACGACCGCTGGTCCTCAATTAAAAATGGCTGCCTTTGCAAGGACCTCAAGGAGAATACTTGAAGGGTATGTCTATGTCCCGAAAACCATATTTAAAAAATGAATCGGAAGATTAGAGCCACGTCGCATTTTTGCGGATAAACCACAAACCGAACAATAATGGGTAAAAAAATGAGCGCCAATTTCCCACATCTTTTTCAACCGCTTCAGGTTAAGGGAGTAACTTTTCGCAACCGTATTGTCATGGCCCCCATGAACACCAATTTAGCCGCGGCAGAGGGAGAAACGACTCCCCAAATAATTGACTACTTTGTTGAGAGAGCCAAAGGCGGAGCCGGATTGATCATTACCTCAGCAACGGTTGTAGATTTTGATTGGAAAAAGCGGGCCGGCGAACTCTGTGTTTATAGTGACGAATTTATTCCGGGCTTAAAAAATCTGGCTGCGACTGTCCAGAAGGAAGGGGCCAGGATCTTTTTACAAATCAATCACCAGGGTGCCGAACTTTTCTCCAACACAGCTTTCACCATTAAAAAAGCGGTCGGGCCCTCTGCTGTGCCACATCCATTAAATGGAGAGTTTTGCCGCGAATTAACGATTAAGGAAATTGAAGATATCCGAGAAAAATTTATTGATTCAGCCCTGCGAGCGAAGCAGGCGGGGTTCGATGGTGTCGAGATTCACGGTGCTCACGGCTATCTACTAACACAATTTATCAATCCGAATACAAACCGACGCACCGATAAATATGGTGCCGGTTTTGAAGGCAGAATAAGATTTCCGATAGAGATCGTAGAAGGGATCAGGAAGAGCGCCGGTGAAGACTTTCTTATCAGTTACCGTATGAATGGCAATGAATTTGTCTCACGAGACACACCGCTCGATTTTGATGAAAGTGTCCAGTTTGCAAAGAGCCTTGCCAATTTTGTTGACCTGATCCACGTTTCCTGCGGTAGTGGCCAAACACCGCGTACAACGCGAAAAATGATTCCCTTAATGTCGTCACCAAGAGGATGTTACCGTCATTTGGCGTCTTTTGTAAAGCAGGCCGTTAATATACCGGTCATTAGTGTAGGCCGTATCAATACGCCGCAGGTGGCTGAATCCATAATTGCCGATGGAGACGCCGATATGGTTGCCATCGGACGAGGGATGCTTGCGGACCCTTACTGGGCTAACAAAGCCAAAGAGGGAGATATTTCCAATATCAGGCGCTGTGTGGCCTGCAATCAGGGATGTATGGAATACTTGATCCAGGAAAAGAAAATCACCTGTATCCATAACCCGACGGTAGGAAAAGAGCGCGAGCGTCAAATCAAGCCGGCGAAGAAAAAAAAGAGAGTTCTTATGATCGGTGGAGGTGTTGCCGGGATGGAGGCCGCCATGGTGGCAACTCAACGGGGGCACCGGACAGAAATATGGGAAAAGAGCAATATTTTGGGTGGAAATGCCCGGCTGGCTTCAATCACACCCTGGAAAAGGGAATTTAGTGGCGTACTGGATTATCTTCTTTGCCAAATGGATAGACTTGATATTCCAGTCAAATTCGGCAAAGAGGGTACTGTCACGAACATTTATGAATATGAACCGGATGTCGTCATCTTGGCGATGGGGGCTCAGCCAAGGGCGCTAACGGAGCTGTCCGCAGCCGAAGAGAACAATTTTTTTACAGCCGAAGAAATTCTATCAGGAAAGGTGAAAGATCTTGTCAGTCCTGTCTGTATTATTGGGGGTGGAGCCGTTGGTATGGAGGTTGCTGCGTTTTCCAGAATCTATGGCCACGATGTTACCGTAGTGGAAATGTGCGATGAATTGGGCCTTGACCTGGGGAAGATCAACAAGGCCTTTTGGATTGACAAAATGCACGAATTGGGAATTAAGATTAATACGGGCTGCGCGGTTTGTGGTTTTGAAAATAACGAACTGCAAATAGAAATTGAAAGCAAAAATGCCAGAGAAAACCTGGGTCCGCATGCATCCTATGTGGTTGCCGCCGGCTATGAACCCAATAACTCTCTAAAACAAGCCTTGGAAAAAAATCAGAAAAATCTTCCTTTTATCATCTATTCAATCGGTGATTGCGTCTTACCTCGAAGTTTGTTGCATGCTATTCATGAGGGTTTTGAGATTGCCTATACTTTATAATCCTGTTTCAGGCTCAAGGAGAACTGGGAATGGGTGGCGGCATCTCTTCTGCAGTAGAACTATTGCCGTCGATAAACGTCCGTTCCCAGTGGTGGGGGGACATTCTATAATTCTCCTGTCAAGGGTGAAGTAGTATTTTTTAAAATCGGCATAATTTCAGCAACATAGAAGGATAGCCATTTTCAGGGCGCAAGTATCCTTTGTTTTTTGACATTATTTTTCGGCGATGCTCTCACTCAACCCCTTCGACAAGCTCAGGGTTAAAGAACCTTGCCTCTAATCGTTACGATTATCCGGTATGCCGATAGCTGCGGCCGCCGAGCATTCCTTATCCAGAATTTTAGCTCAGTGAGAGGCCCAGTATTGTCCCTCCAGAGGTCAAAATGCCCCAACGCCTATGAACGGGCTCTCTCGCCGAAGTTTAAAAGCATATTTATTCTATATGCAGGTAATCTGGATTAAATGGCTCCTTTTTCTTCATCAGCGTCCAGGCAATAATCAGCATCTTGGCGGCGAGTTTAACTCGCATTTTGGTTTTAATGCCGCGCTCACGTTGTCGACCGCGCAACACATGGGTGAAGTAAGCGCTAAAGTGCGGGTTGCGCACCGAGGCAATAAAGGCGGCTTGATACAGGGCATAGCGAAGCTGTGCGTTGCCATTTTTAGATATAACCGGCACCGCAGCGTCACTGCTTTTGCCGCTGCGATTGGCACACAGATCATAGCCGGCGAGTTTCACCACCTGGTTGCTGCTTTCAAAGCGCACCGCATCGGCGATAGCGGCCAAAACCACCGCGGCCACATAGGGCCCAAAGCCCGGGATGCTCAATAGAATTTGATATTCGTCAAAGTCCCTTGCCACCTGCTGCATGAGATCTTCAACTTGCTTTATCTGCTCACGGACCTGCTTAAGCTTTTGTACCAAAAGCGCGGCCTCAAACTCAGCTGCCGGCCCCATGGGACAACCCACTGATTGAGCTGCTAACTGATGAATCTTTTGCAATCGCAGCTTTTGGGCAATGCCGCGTCTGCTGCGGGTGACCATCGCAAAGAACCGATCAAAGTCCAGGCCGGCAAGTTTAGCAGGATCCAAACACCAGCGCACAATGGCCAGCGACTCAGATTCGCAGAGGTTATTTTTTTATCTACGCGATAATAATTTTTTTCTATGTTACGCGTGGCGGTATTTTCTTTGTCTTCTTTTATATATAACGCCTATGATTTTATGCGTTTCGAATCGAATTCAACTTTGAAAATGTATGAAAATGAGCCCATACCGCAGGCAGGTAAATCGTGCCAAAGGCAGACAAGTCATGACGCAGAAGGACGATTCATGACCTCAGGAGGGCAGCTCATGACGGAAAAGGACAAGTCTAAATAGTGCAAGGGGCATGGCGCATGGTGCATAGCGTTTGATAAAATGTCTCTTTAAAATATAAAAGCATTGGAGGATTTGCCGGGATGATGGATGGAATCGTAAAAAGGCTACCTGTGAAAGGAAAAGATGGTTCAATCGATCTAATCGAAATCGAGGGAATTTTTTATCTCGAAGCTAAGGGACATGATACGCTGATTCGAACCAGGCGAAAAAAACCTTATCTATCCGTACAGCGGATACAGGAGCTTGCCCGCAAGCTGCCGGCACCGGCATTTGTGCGCTGCCACCGGGAATACATTGTCAATTTAAATCGCGTCCGCTCTCTTACGCCGCGCAAATCAAAAGACTTCGACCTGCGGCTCGATCCGCCCGTCAACCGCCGGATTCCTATCGCGCGCGGGCGGCTGAAAAATATTCGCAGCATCCTCGGCGTGTGACTTTTACTGGTCAGAAAGGCGATACATGATCGGAGCAATTGGCGGTGATATTATCGGGTCCATTTATGAGGCCCGCCCCATTAAAACCAAGGAGTTTCCGTTATTTGACCCCCGATGTCGATTCACTGATGACACCGTTCTCACCCTGGCCGTTGCCAAGGCCATTGTCGGCGACAGCGACTATTTAAAGGCCGTATGGGATTTGGGCCGGCGTTACCCCCACGCCGGTTACGGCGGCTCTTTCATCCGCTGGCTTTCCTCCGACCAGCCGAGACCTTACAACAGCTGGGGCAATGGGTCGGCCATGCGGGTCAGTCCGGTCGGCTTTGCCTTTGATAACGTTAATACCATCCTGGAGCAAGCCAAGCTTTCAGCTGCGATTTCACACAATCACCCCGAGGGCATCAAGGGCGCTCAGGCGACGGCCCTGGCGGTGTTTCTGGCCCGGACAACCCACGACAAAACCATCGTACGAGGGGAAATATCAGCACGCTTTGACTATGACCTTGCCCGAACCGTAGATGGTATCCGCCCGGACTATGCGTTCGATGTGTCCTGTCAGGGCACGGTGCCGGAAGCAATCATCTGTTTTCTGGATTCACACTCCTATGAAGATGCCGTTCGCAATGCAATATCTCTTGGTGGCGACAGTGATACCCTGGCCTGCATCACCGGGGCAATTGCCGAGGCTTTCTATGGCCCGGTTCCATCAGAAATCGAAACCCTTGTCCGGGAATCTCTGCCGCCGGAATTGCTTGAAATTTTGGACGCCTTTTACAAAAGATACCCAGGCGTACAACATGATTAAAAACAGCCGTTTAAGAAGGATAAAGAGGCTCATGCCTTTTGCCTGGCTCTAATCCGACGGCTTTTTAATGATCGAGTAGGAGACCTGGGACAGCGAAGTGCAAAATCATACATGCGCCGAAGCTATTCCCGCCTCTGGGCGCTTCCCAGCGCTCACCTGTACTTCTGGCTGTTTGCCAGATTGGAGATCTCGGCTCGCAGACGCTCTGCAGGGGGCTCGTTCCAGCCGCTCCCGGCGTCGGCGATCACTTGCTGCTCGAGCTCGGTGAGCTGGTGAAGCATGGCGAATCGCTTCTCCACGGTCTCGATGATCTCAGTGGGCTCGATTTGCTCCGTCGTGCGGACCAGGCGCCGCACGTCATCCCAGTCGTAGGTAGTGCCGCGAAGCTTGACGAAGAAGGCCTGCGGATCGAAGGGATCGCGCGCCTGCCAGAGCTTCAGTACCACGAGGCCTCGGAGGAGCTTACCGTTGAAAGGCGTGGTGGCAAAGCGATGCAAGTCATAGAGATCCCGGACTTTAACGCGCTGGAAGGCGGCGCGTACCTTTTCCGCGATCATCTCAATGGCTTGCAGCGACCGCACCTCGAAGAGGTCGAACTCAAGGTAATCGAAGTACGCCTGGCCCCGCATTGCTCTCAAGACGACGGGCAGGGTCGGGCGCTCGCGAAGGCTTACCTGTAACCGGAAGTGGCCGGAGTCGTTCCACACATGCCGGTAGAAGACGTCGCCACCGAAGGATGTGCCGTCCTCAGTTTTGTAGTACTCGTCGAAGGTGAACACGATACCGAAATACTCGCTATTCAAGACTTCGACAAGTTCAACGAGTACATCGTCCTCGGGACGTTCGGTGTCCAAGGTGAAGTCGAGGTCTTCGGAGAAACGCCCCACAGAGCCGAAGATCAGTTTGTGAAGGCAGGTGCCCCCCTTGAAAGCCAGGTGCTCCATCACCTGTGCATCCACCATCGCGCGCAAGGCGTAGGTGAGAACCACATCCCGTTCGGCCACGCGCTTATCGCGCAGTCCGCTGTTGCGCGCGTAGAGGTCGACGAACTTGTCGGCAATCATCGGCTCTCCTTGCTGAAAAAAACCACCCGCCGCCGAGGCTTCTCCTCTTTAGGCATGAGAACATCGCACGGGACATTCTCTACCACGTTCCAGGTCCGCACGAGCTTGCCGGTCGTTCCCCACCTGTGGCGCGATGCGAGCAGGATCTTGCTCTTGGGTCTGACGAGATCGAGCAGGGCCGCCTTCACGTAGTCTGGTACGCTTGCCTGGTGGAGATCGAGAAAATAGCCCAGTCGCTGGACGAGCGCCGAAGAGCTCCAGCGGCGGACGAAATCGAGCATTACATCCCAGGAAATCCTGGTGACGCCGCGTGCTGCGATGCGCGATACCTCACTGATACCGCCGGCGTACCGAGGCCGGTCGATGGCGTCCAGCAATGCCCGCTCGGCGGTAGCCATCTGGACCGGTTCTCCGAGGACCGCGATCTGCCCGAAGCCGAAGAAGCGTCGCTCGGGAACGTGAACGAAGACGTAGCGCTGTTCACGAATGATTTCCGACCTGCGCTGCTCCCGGCACGCCAGGTACACTTCGGAGAACACCTGCTCGGTGAGGCCGTGGTGCGTGCAGGCTGTGCCAAAAGAGTAAAAGTAATGCTTGACGAGCACGGCACCTGCTGCAAGCGGGTTCGTGTCGCCCACGCCCTCGGGGCCCCGGTCGGCCGGGATAAGCTGGAAGAGTCCCGGCCGAAGGCGCTCGAGCCAGCCTTTCTTCACCAGGCGATGGGCGAACAGACGCGCGTAGTTCTGCGACGCCCCCAGCGCCTCGCGCAGCTCGGCCAGTGTGACGGTTTTCTGGTTTCGCCACTCGAGATCGAGGACAACCTTGGCCTCGGTCTTGGATAGGGTTCGTTCCATGATGCCTCGCGTGGTTTGTTAGTTGCAGAGTTAGCAAATCATTTCTTTTTCAGTAACCCATAGCATATTTTGCAATAGGTTGCAAATAAATAAAAACGTTACGTAAATAGTAGCGAATCGAGATAACTGCAACTAAACCCGCGAATAAGATGGTTTTTATCTGATATTATTGTCAAGCAAAATTGAGGTCAAGATTGAATTAAAAACTTCTAAAGCTTTACCCAAAAATGCCGATAAAATGCTGGAGACTTCTCGGATGCGCGTGCATCTTTTTTTGTCGGGCCCTCAATTTAAATTGGGGTCGTTACCGGGAAAAATAACGGCATTGGGGGAGGTTAACCTTATTATGGTTCAGTCAACCCCTGTCCTTTAAAGGGCAGGGGCTGTACCGAACCAGATAATCCGAAGGCTTTTTAGGGGGGATTTATGAAAGCCAAATTCATTAGACCTGCACTGCTCTTGACGGGTGTCTTATTTTTTCTTTCCCTGGCTGCCTGCACACCAAAATACATCATTAACGGCCGCGTGGTGGATGCCGAAACGGAACATCCGATTAAAGGTGCCGCAGTTGCCGTTCGCTGGTACGAAGATCCGTTGGAAACCAATTCCGGAACGACCCAAACATTTGATTCCGCCCAGGATCTTTCCGATGAAGACGGCTATTTTAATATCCCGGATCATCCCGAAAAAAAATTGGCGATGGGGGTGTATAAAGAAGGCTATATTTGCTGGAGCAACCGCAGCAGTTTTACCAACGGCAAAAAAGAAGCAACAATTGCCCGACAAAACATGCGTGTTGAAGATGGCATGCAGGTTCGCTTAGAGCCGTTGAAAGCGGGTCATTCACGCGACCAGCACGCCGGCTTTACGGTGCTGGTTGCAGAAGACGTCACCGAGTCTAAGCAAAGCCCTTTCTACAAAGCCATTAAGCCGCTCTTTAAGCGCTGGCGCGATAATCTGCGCGAACAGTTTCGAAAAACGTTCAGCAAACACCAGACTCCTGAACCCAACTAGAACCTATCTCAAAAATGCATCTAACGCCCAATAGCTTCGTTGTGAGCCTCCTTAAAATGCTCACATACTCTCGTATGCTGCGCTTTTGCGTCGCCTCACGCCTTGCTCTTGGACGTGATCTACTATTTTTGAGATAGGTTCTATCAGTGTCATGCCCACCCAAATATCAAACAAAAAATACCTATAGATGCAGCTTTAGAACCGCCTTGGGGGTCTAAACGAATAATAAAGCCCAAAAAAAAGCGGGTTATTCATAAGCCAGGACGCGGATTAATCCGATGGTCGCCCCCTTATCATCGGACGTGGGGGCATCACTGACCGAAATTATTTTCTGCACCTTATTGTCCTCGATGAATTTGTTAACCATGGTATCGAGTTCCTCGAGTTCCTTTTTGGCATGAAAAATCCTTAAGGGACTTGCAAAAGTTTTAACTTTGCTCATAGCGCTACCTCCTTTTAAAAAAAAGGTTTCGATCATGAAACCTTTTTGGTGTTGGGTTGATTAGTGTTTTGTGTTTAGATTAAATTCCAAAGAATTGCCAAACACCAAATACCAAATACTAAACACTAAATACTTAAGAATAATACCGCAACAGAAAGCGGCAAGTGGTTTTCGCTAAATTTTACTTTATAAAAAATTGAACTTGCGTTAAATTTGAAGAGTTGGATTTAAAATTTTAGGAGGCACTCATGAAAGCGCTGGTGGCTTTTATCGTGATAATTAATTTGTTCGCGTGCGCCGCGACCCCGCCATCCGATGATGCTCTTTCCGGTCCGGAGGCCGCAAAAAAGACAGCATCCTCAAAGGAGCCGGATACGTCTGATGCCCCCAAACCGGTTAAATCCCCCCATGGTTACATCATAACCAAAGATTACGAACTGGGTCGTTTCGGCGGCTTTATCGGTGATTGTACCGATGATCAAAATTGGCCGTATTTCTGGCAGTGCGTGAGTGAAAACTCAGGCAACGGCGGTTTTAATTAAACCCAATGGGTCACACACATTAAGATACCGTTGTGTTGTTGAAATTGTTCTTTAGTGCCTCCCCCCTAAACCCTGTTACAGAAAATCCTAAAAAATTTTAAGGCTGTCGGTTCAGGTATTTAGCTGGAATTTAAATCGGGTAAATTTTGATGCTTTTCAGGGGAGATGTTGGAGTAGGGCCATGAGGTTTTAGATTTGGTGAAGCCATCCACAAAATTTTCAAATTAGAGGTTCATGGCCGTTATGTTGTTAGTTTTATTATGTTGTGAGATTTAATTTTCTTCATTTAATTCTTCTTATCTTATTCCGTTAAAATAATAAAAAATCCATTTGATTCTTCTAATTCCCTTTCCATTCAGCTTCTTTCTTGATATTTTATTTGTGGCCGGCAGAAGGTGGTACTCAGAGAAGAAAAAGCATTACCTGCTGTAGTCCTCAAAAACCCCATCATAAGGGCCTCAGAGCGAAAGGAGAAGTAATTAGGATGCTATCTGAACGCTTGAGGGAAAGAAAAAAGTTAGCACTGTTAAGATGGCCTTTAAGGAAGCTACTGGCGATTTGAAGTCCAACCATAGGGGTGCCCATGCAGTCACGGGTTATGTTGCGTTCGCCGGTTACAATTTTGCAACATGCCTCATAAGCAGCTGAATATATTATCGATATGAATTTACATGGCTTTCATCAATAAAT